>OAWB01000309.1_pt1 | contig 38186 bp, 31 predicted proteins | sample 1550621 | NCBI WGS metagenome assembly OAWB01 (sample SAMEA2580107, study PRJEB22360) | human gut metagenome | biome: human gut; feature: human-associated habitat; material: faeces | place: Denmark | collected 2008/2010
CTGAAAATCTCTTAGAATTTTCAAGGTTGTCTTATTGTTTAGTTGTCAATGTTCGGCTGTCGTTTTTTGTCTTGCTCTTACGAGCGACAGCTTTATTATATTATCATAACTCATTTTGTCTGTCAAGCACTTTTTTCATTTTTTTGAAGAAATTTGAATGACTGACATTTCTTGTGCTGTCCGATCTCCGTCAGCAACTTTTATATCATATCATGGTGAACCATGAATGTCAACAACTTTTTTCAAAAGTTAAAAGCAGTTAAGAAACAAGATGAAGTTGTGAAGCGCTGCTGTTTTGTCAGCAACGTTGATAATCTTACCATTGCTGTCGGCAAATGTCAACAGCTTTTTTTCATTTTTTTAAAAATTCCTGTAATGCTGCTGATTTAACCAAGTTTTTGCGCTTTTTGCATACTCTCTGCTATAATAACTCTATACTATTTATAGAAGTATTCTAACAAACATTATAACGGAGGTTTTCTTTTATGCAAAAAATCGCAAGTTTCACAGTAAACCATTTAGATCTGCTGCCCGGTGTATATGTATCCCGCAGAGACTCACTAGGTATGGAGACATTAACTACTTATGATCTTAGAATGACGGCGCCAAATAAGGAGCCTGTAATGAACACTGCTGAAATGCATACAATAGAACATCTGGCTGCAACCTTTTTAAGAAATCATCCAGATTATAAAGACCGTGTGATCTATTTTGGACCTATGGGCTGCCGTACCGGCTTCTATCTGATACTTAACGGTGACCAGACATCCAGTGAAATTCTTGGCCTTGTCACAGAAACATTTGAGTTCATACGGGATTTTGAGGGTGAAGTCCCCGGAGCATCCCCCAAAGACTGCGGAAACTATCTTGATATGAATCTTCCTATGGCAAAGTTTCTTGCGGATAAATACTTAACCTTTTCCCTTTATAAAGCGAATGAAAAGAATTTGAATTATCCAGAATAGATTCGTCAATACTGATAAAGTAACTTTTATTTTATAAGGAGGCTTTATCAGATGTCAGATCAAAATAAGATATATGAAGAAGTAGCAGTTAACTGCAGCCAATACTGTCCATGCGGACGCGATCATTCCATAAAGAACGTCAGCACCGGTGATGATACCAAATGTGAGAGCTGTCTCAATTGTTCTCATTTCTCGGAAGAAGAATGTCATTGCTGCCTGGACTTATACGATCAGATCGTAGACAAAATTTAAACATGATATAACAAGGAAATACCTCGAATACTCCCAGTTTCGTATTCGAGGTATTTTTAATGTTCTTTACTTAAACCTTTTTTTCTTTCTATAGTAAAGTGTCATAGTTCCAATGCCGCTCAATCCAATGATCCCAAATAATCCTGGTATTTCGGCTTCATCTCCGGTTCTGGGAGCCGTTTTATCCTTTGAACCGTTTTGGGTATTTTCTATCTCATGATAATTCCATCTTTTATCCGGGCTTTTCTTCTTTTTTGGATCTGTTTTCTTTCCATCGTTTTCTTCACTGTCCCCGCCATTGGATGGAATCCTCTTCCACTTGGCAATTAATTTCAAATCTTCATGCACCGGTGTCCCAAAGTCCCATCGGACTTCCTTTCCAGTCTCATCCTTGTAGTACCAGCCTTCAAAGGTATATCCATCCCTTTTTGGCTCCTTTGGTTCTATTGCCTTCTTTCCCCCGCTCAATATCTGAGTTTCCGGTATGTAATCTCCTCCGTTTGGATCAAAAGATACATTGTGATTTCCAGTGAGACTGACTTTGACCGTCACTTTTGTCCCGTCTGACAGTGAGAATGTCAGATCAAAGCTTCCGGTTTTACCCGCAGTTTTTGCTTTATTAATAAGGGACATTTGTGTTTCATCGGCCTTCACCTGAGCATTGTTACGGCTTGCATCCTTTCCCTTTGCTTTGCACAGAGCAATCAGTTCCGCCTCACTGAAGGCTTTTCCCTTGGTTTCATGGCTGATGTTATTGGCAGCGATCAAACTTTGAGGTGTTTCTTTATCAGCTTTTGCACCGTCGCTCCCTTTTTCCCGCAAAAAGACTGTGACTGTCACCTCTGTTTTATTTGGTGTCTGAAAGGATAACAAAAAATCTCCAATTTCCCCTGCCACTTTCGCCTCATTAATCCTGCGAGCCTGTTCCGGATCAGAGATGACCAGATCTTCTCTCGGAATCTCATCTCCATGTTCATCAAATGCCCTCACAATGGACAACTCTTTTAGCTGCTCTTCCGTAAAAGCTTCCCCTCCAGTTTTGCTGATGATATGCATTGCCTTGATGATCTCATCATTTTCTGGATCTTCTGTCACTTCATCATAATGAATCAGAGAAATCTTCACTGTAACCTTGCTTCCGTTGTCTGCCGTATATGTCAGGTCAAAGCTGCCTGTTTTTCCGGCTGTCTTGGCCGCATTGATCTGTTGAAATTGTCCTGGATCCAGAGTAAATCCATCCAATGGCACTGTATTTCCGTCTTTATCCTTTCCTTTGACAGCTCCATAATTCTTAAGCTCCTCCTCAGTAAAAGGATTCCCCCCTGTCTCCTTCTCAAAACCATTGGCCCCGATCGACGGCGTTGGGTGTTCTGGATCAAATTCTGCCGCATCGGTACCGCAGTCTCTCAAGAAAATGCTCACAGTTACCTCTGTCCCGTTTGGGGTACAATAGGTCAACGGATATTCTCCGATTTTCCCCTCTTTTTTTGCTTTATTTATAACTTCTACTTGTTTAGGATCTTTAAAGTTCAGTTCTTCAACATTAAAACTTGTTCCGTCTTCTTCTTTTCCGTTAACCTTGGTCAGTTTCTTGAGCTGGCTCTGAGTAAACTCTTCTCCTCCGGTCTTGCTGATAACATGATTAGCCCCAATTTGATCCTTTGTGTCCGGATCAATCTCATTGACATCCCGGTATGGGCCAAAATATACTTTAGTACAGAATTGTCCCAGGGTAATTGCCGTAGTGGATGCAAATGGTGTCCCCTGCATAAAGGTATAGTGGTCCAGCGTAGTTCCATCCTGAATGTACCCTTGATAACCAAGCTCCGGCGATGCAAGAACATTGGAAACTTTGGAATTACCGGCTCCGGAACCTATGCCCGGCATGGAACTGGCCGAATCACCAACTGCAATAACAACCGTATCTCCACCGCTGATCTCAATGTTTGTTGTGATCATGGACTGATTAGGGAAGACTGGGGAGTTCCCACACTTGGAAGCCCCGATTCCAGGAGCATATGCACCTCCTGTTGCATTTACTGTTCCCCCGGATATATAGATTCCGTCAACTTTGTTTCCATAACCAGATCCAATCCCCGAACCATACTCAGTCCCAACTGCCCTTATATTTCCTCCTGTAATGCGGATATTTTTTGTATATCCTCCGCCCTGATGTTCTGATATGCAGATAGACCCGATTCCCGGAGAATGCTTTCCTGCCAAGGCCTCAATATTGCCGCCTTTCACTGTTAAGTTTGCAAATCCACATTCACTTGGAGTATTTATTTTTCTCATTGCATTGCTGATCGCTCCGGCATGATATAAATCAGGGTTCCCTTTTGCCAGCAAAGAGCCACAGTTATCGTCACACTTATGGCCTTTTTCTTCTGTCCTGTCACACTGTATTGTCAGTTGTCCGTCCATCCCGTCTTTTGCAAGTGCCGCTCCATAAGTCGGGCCGCCTGTTGCATCGCCGGTAGTACCCGCATTGCAGATTAATTGATTCGTTCCTTCTAATGTCATTGTTACATTGGCGTGGGATACATTAATACAATCCATTTTTGTCGTATCGCAGGTAATGTTCACGTTGTCCAATGTAAGGTCCACCGTCACATCCTTCTCTACTTGAACATTATATTGTGTTGTTGTACCCGTAATCCGGTACCCCTTGACATTTAACTCTGACTCATTGAGAATTTCTGATCCTCCGGATGCTGTCACCACGGCTCCATGAAGTGTTATTGTAATATCTCCCTGGCTTACATCCAGCAGAGTCTGTCCCGTATTTGTTTTTGTTCCTATATTCTTCTTTTGGACTTTTCGGTTGTCTGTATTTTTTAAGGCTCGCTTCTGTCTTTTTGCTCGCCCCCCCCCAATTTCTGGAAGTCTCGCTTTGCCCTCTATTTTTTCGGAAACAGAAGCTGCCATGTTTTCTGTCGTCCTCTCATTAACCAGGCCTTCTTGATGTTTCTCTGTCCCAGTAACGGCATCTGCCGCCACTGCTTCTGTGCTGACTCCATTTTCTGAACTATCTTTAGTTTCCTTTTGATCCAAGGCAAATAAAACATGGTTGCCCGTACCGATTACCACCAATGCCAAAAAGACAGCAAGACGTTTCCACTTCTTTTTCATGATAAATTCCCTCCTAAATTTTATCTCGTATTGTTATTCCATAAAATAAATCGTTATAAGAGAAGGACATTTGAATAAAAGTTAGAATAAAACATGTGAAATATCTTATTCCTATTGGTTAAATATAGACAGGCAGCTTTGTTCTGAATAAAAAACATACCAAGAAACTGTGAAAATCTTGATTGTAAATGATACAATATGAATAAATTTTAATGATTAGGGGGAAATATCATGTCACCACAACAGATTATCGCAGTTGTTATTTTCTTAATCACCATGACTGCGATCATTTCAGACAAAATTCACAACACCGTAGCCGCAATCACAGGTGCGGTCCTTTTAATTTTGGCGCATATTCTAACCATCGATGAATGTGTAGAAGCCGTCGACATTGAAACCATCGGCATTCTGGTAGGAATGATGCTTTTAGTAGCGATTGTCAAGAATTCAGGTATCTTTGAATATATTGCAATTAAGGCCGCAAAACTGGCCAAAGGACGCCCGTGGCCAATCATGGTCACTTTTATTTTTATCACTGCCATTTTATCCGGACTTTTGGATAACGTAACTACCGTACTGCTGGTTGGCCCTATGACTTTGGCCATCACAAACATTTTAGGTGTCAATCCTGTTCCGTACATCATCACACAGATCATGGCATCCAACATCGGCGGTACTGCCACCCTGATTGGTGACCCTCCGAATATCATGATTGGCAGCGCGGCAAATCTCAGCTTTGTCGACTTTATCCTGAATACAGGATTCGCTGTTGTCTTTGTCATTATTGCAGCTCTGATCTGTTTCCGCTTTATATATGGAAACAGCCTGACTGTAGAAGACAAAAATATTAAGGAAGTTATGAAGCTGGATGAATCCAAGGCCATCAAAAGTAAAAAGCTGCTGATCCAGAGCGTGATCATCCTGGTGATCGTGGCGCTGTGTTTCATTTTTCATGACCAGCTCAAAATGCAGTCCGCAACCATCGCCCTGGCTGCCGCCTGCCTGATGCTGATCATCGGCGGACAGGATCCTGAAGATATTATTTTAAGTGTGGAATGGCCGACGATCCTTTTCTTTGTAGGACTGTTTATTGTAGTAGGCGGCCTGGAGAAAGTCGGAGTCATCACAGTACTGGCCAATGGACTGCTCTCTGTGACCGGGGGAAATATGACCATGACAATGATCCTGATCCTCTGGATCTCCGCAGTGGTTTCATCCTTCCTGGACAATATCCCGTTTGTGGCTACTCTGATCCCGATGATCATAACGATCCAGTCCCACGGTGTGGATGTGACACCTCTTTGGTGGGCACTCTCTCTTGGAGCGTGTCTTGGCGGAAACGGTACTCTGGTAGGTGCCTCTGCCAACGTTGTTCTATCCGGCATCAGCAAAAATGCGGGATACCCAATCTCTTTCGGCAAATACTTTAAGGTTGGATTTCCTATGATGATCTTATCCGTATTGATATGCTCTATTTTCCTGTTGATCAGGTTTGCATAAGTTTACTCGTAACATATTAAAAAGATTTTTATATTAAGGAGGGTTTTATGTCTGCAGATCAAATTCTTGCAATTGTTATTTTTCTTATTACGATGGCGGCCATTATTACGAACAAGGTCAATAACACCCTTGCTGCTGTTTCTGGAGCCATCCTCCTTGTCCTGACCCATATTCTTTCAATAGAAGACTGCGTGGGCTTTATCGACGCGGAGACTATCGGAATCTTAGTGGGTATGATGCTCATGGTCTCTGTGATCAAGACATCCGGTATTTTTGAATACATAGCGATCAAATCCGCCAAGCTGGCAAAAGGACGCCCATGGCCGATCATGGTTGTCTTTATTATCATTACCGCGGTTTTGTCCGGACTTCTTGACAATGTCACGACGATTCTTCTCGTAGGGCCTATGACCTTGGCTATCACAAATATATTGGAGGTCGATCCGGTGCCATACATGCTGACACAGATCATGGCGTCCAATGCCGGAGGTACTGCCACACTGATCGGTGACCCGCCCAATATTATGATCGGTACAGCGGCTAATTTAAGTTTTATGGACTTTATCCAGAATACCGGGGCTGCTGTTGTTCTGGTTATGATCGTCTCTATTATCTGCTATCGGTTTATCTACAGAAAAAGCCTGACAGTGGATGAAAAGAACATACAGAAGGTCATGCAGCTGGACGAACATAAATCCATCAAGGATAAACGTCTGATGGTAGAGAGTATTATCGTTCTGATCCTTGTGGCCGTCGCTTTCATCTTCCACTCACAGCTGCATGTGACATCTGCGACCATTGCCCTCACTGCCGCATGTCTTATGATGTTTCTTGGAAAAGAAGACCCGGAAGATGTTATAATAAATGTAGAATGGTCCACGATCCTGTTTTTTGTTGGATTGTTTATTGTAGTAGGTGCTTTGGATAAAGTAGGAATCATCAAGATCCTGGCTCATGGCCTGATGAACCTGACCGGCGGAAATATGATTTTTACTATGATGCTCATTTTATGGGTGTCCGCATTGATTTCTTCATTCTTGAACAATATTCCGTTTGTTGCGACCCTGATTCCGATGATTCTGACAATGCAGGCCAGCGGGATCCAAGCAGAGCCTCTTTGGTGGGCACTTTCCATGGGCGCATGCCTCGGTGGAAACGGCACCCTGATCGGTGCCTCCGCCAACGTGGTATTGGCGGGCATCAGCAAGAATGCCGGATATCCCATCTCCTTCGGAAAATATTTTAAAGTGGGATTTCCAATGATGCTGGTTTCCATCGTCGTTTGCTCTGCCTTTTTACTGATTAAATTTGCGTGACATTTTCCACATGATTTCCGTTCGGCTCTTAGAATGCCTCACTCCAATCATGTAGAAAATGGACGTAATATCTGCTGGAAATGGGCTTCTGTCAAAAAAGGAGCCACTTTTCGAAAGATATTACATCTATTTACTAATGAGTTACCAGTAAGCTTGAACGAATATGTAACACTTAGAGAACACAAAAAAGTCAAATAATATAAGTCAAAAGGGGCCACTTTACGGAGGTGCTCTTTTGGGTATAACATTACCAGCATATGTACTTTATAAGGAGGATTTTTATGAATGAAAACACAGTAACCGGCGATTTTATTAATATCAACCTGCGCCAGCTGGGCGCCACATCCATCAAAGAATATAACAGCATCATGCATATCGCTGAATTTGACTTAGGGGACGGACTGATCGTATCCTATGTCTTTAACATCACCAGGCACAACAAATACTTTCTGCAACGGGTGCAGCCTTATGCTATGATCCACGGAAAGTTTGCCAGCGACCGTGAAATTCTTGAGTTTATCAAAAGTGACTTAAAGCGTTTTGTAAATGCCAAGAACAGCAAAAACTTTGATACCTTCCTGATCATCTCGCACTTGGGACACCATGTGACAGAAAATATTGAAAAACTGTTTTTGAATTACAATGTGGAACCAGATAAACTTGTAGGCATCCAGGAAAAAATGGAAGAATCATTAACAGATATCATTAAGCTTTATCAAGCTTCAGAAAAGATCAATTTGGAAGAGGCCGATTAAAGAGGAGGCTCTCCTGTACATATTACAGGGAGCCTCCTCTTTGATTTATTGCAGCCGCACCTTTAACCGGACCGGCTGATGGTCTGTATATTGAAAATGATAGTTTATGACATTCACCTGTTCCACTTTTACATTCGGCGAAACGATAAATCCGTCTATTACATAAACCTGTGAATCTTTTTCATAAGGTTTGTTTAAAAGCCTGCAGGTGGGATATGTATCGTCCACCGCAAAACGAAAACCTTCCGGAAGGATCTCATTTCCGATAGCACCCGGGACCCAGTCCTTTTTATTGCGGATCGGATACTTTGTGATCCCCTCAAAGGTCTGGTTAAAGTCTCCACCCGCAATCACATAGTTTCCCTTTTTATATTCTTCCTCCAACACTTTCAGGAGCATTTTGCTCTGTGCCTCTTTTCCTTCTCCGGAATCATAGGCTTCCAGATGCAGGTTGATCAGTACAAGCTCAGCTTTTGACCCTTCGATGGGCAGCCTGGTCTTCAAAAGGCATCGCTTCAGGTTGCACGTTTTCAGCGGCCATGAAAAAGATTCCGGCAGGGCAATTCTCTCCGCTCTGTTTACTTTACTGTTTGTCAGCGTAGTGAGACCGCTTTCCACATGACCGATAGGAGGCCATGGATATGGGGCATATGCCACTTTAAAATTATAGGCAAACATCCCGCCCAGCCCCAATGCATTCTCATAGTAGGTCTTCTGGTTGGTGGAATAGGATCTTTTAGAATTCAGATCTACCTCCTGTAGAAAATAGGCATCTGCCTTATTTTCTTTGAGCATACCGGCAATCCCGGCCATATTTTCTTCCACCCGTTCTTTGCTGTCCGGCCGTACCTTTGTGCCTCCGTCCATGAAAAAATCTTCGTCTCTTCCAAGGCCGGCATAGCCGGTATTAAGGCTTAACAGCGTAAAAGGCTCTTCTCTGGTAATCGTCTTGTTTCCATGGGACTTTTTTACGGTCTCTTTCTTTTGGGGCCGATACTCCTTTACTGTGACAAAGATCAGCAGCCCTAAAAACACAAAAACAAGAAGGGTGATCACCACTGCCGCTGCCTTCGCCGCTTTTTTTAGCGTCATCATTCGCCTCAGTCCTTTCTCTTATTCCAAAAACAGCCCCACAGGACAATGGTCGGAGCCAAAAATATCTGTGTGGATCACTGCCTCAGCCAGTCGCTCCTCAAGCTCCTCGGATACACAAAAATAATCAATTCGCCATCCCGCATTCTTTTCTCTTGCTTTGAAACGGTATGACCACCAGCTGTAAGCCTCCGTGATATCCGGATAGAAATACCGGAACGTATCAATAAATCCGCTCTCCAAAAGCTTGGTGAACTTCTCTCTCTCCTCATCCGTAAAGCCCGCGTTCTTCCGGTTTGTTTTTGGATTCTTTAAATCAATCTCTGTATGCGCCACATTCAGGTCACCGCAGAGCACCACCGGTTTCTCCTCCTCCAGTTTCAGCAGATACTCCCTGAAGTTGTCTTCCCAGTCCATGCGGTAGGACAGCCTTGCAAGCTCACTCTGGGAATTCGGAGTATAGCAGGTCACCAGGAAATAATCTTCAAACTCCAATGTAATGACTCGTCCCTCATGGTCAAATTCATCCACTCCGATACCGTTTCTCACAGACATAGGCTTTATCTTTGTAAAGACCGCTGTTCCGGAGTAACCCTTTTTCTCAGCATAGTTCCAATATTGATAATAGTCGTCAAGCTCCAGATCAATCTGTCCCTCCTGGAGCTTTGTCTCCTGAATACAGAAAATATCTGCATCCAGCTGCTCCATCACATCTAAAAACCCTTTTTTAACACAGGCTCTGAGCCCGTTTACATTCCATGATACCAACTGAATCATAGTCTTTCTCCTTTTGTCATCATATATTTATCCACAGGGATACCTTTCATATGGAATAAAAAAATCCTGTAATCTCAGTATAACACCTTGATTACAGGATTTTAACCTTTATTGTATATCTACAACAATCTTTTTGTCGCCTTTATCAACGGAAGCCTTGACCACAGTCCGAATCGCTTTTGCAATCCTTCCCTGTTTGCCAATGACCTTTCCCATATCTCCTGGGGCAACATGTAATTCCAAGATTAAAGCATCTTCAGTCTCACGCTCGATTACTGTTACTTCGTCCGGTTGATCTACGAGGGCTTTTGCAATCACTTCTAACAAATGTTTCATGCGTTTTGCCTCCTAACTATTTTTCAATTCCAGCAACTTTAAGTAACTTTGCAACAGTATCTGTTGGCTGTGCACCCTGAGATAACCATTTTTTTGCAGCGTCTTCGTCGAATTTGATCACACTTGGATCCTGGTTCGGATCGTAAGTACCGATTTCTTCGATGAATTTTCCATCTCTAGGAGATCTGGAATCTGCTACAACCACTCTATAAAAAGGAGACTTTTTCTGTCCCATTCTTTTTAATCTCATCTTTACTGCCATCTGTTTCACCTCCATAAATTTTATTATTAATATCTATAACAAAGCGTTAAAAAGGTAATTTAAATCTTCCTTTTTTGCCGCCCTTGCCACCAAACATACCTGACATTTGTTTCATCATCTTCTTCTGGTTCTGGAACTGCTTGCAGAGCTTATTGACCTCTGATATCTGCACACCGGCTCCGTCTGCGATCCTCTTCCTTCTGGAAGGATTGATGATCTCAGGATTGGCACGCTCTTCCTTTGTCATGGAATAGATAATCGATGCTGTCTTATCCATCATGCTGTCGTCCAGGTCTGCACCTTTTAACTGATTCCCAAGTCCAGGGATCATAGACAGCATATCGGAAAGCCCGCCCATCTTCTTCACCTGTTCCATCTGTTCTAAGAAATCATCGAAAGTAAAAGAAGCTTTACGGAGCTTTTGCTGCATCTCCAGCGCCTTTTCCTCATCGACGGTAGCTTCCGCCTTCTCAATCAGTGTCAGCACGTCTCCCATGCCGAGAATCCGGCTGGTCATGCGGTCTGGGTAAAACTGCTGGAGGTCATCCAACTTCTCTCCCATACCAATATATAAAATCGGTTTTCCGGTTACGGAGCGGATCGAGAGAGCAGCTCCTCCCCGGGTGTCGCCGTCCATCTTAGTTAAGATAACGCCGTCAACTCCGACTTTTTCATTAAAATCTTTTGCCACGTTGACTGCATCCTGTCCGGTCATAGCATCGACCACAAGAATCGTCTGATATACATCGATGGCGCTTTTGATGGCAATCAGTTCTGTCATCATATCTTCATCGATATGTAATCGTCCTGCCGTATCCAGAATGACAATGTTGTTGCCGTTCTTTGCTGCATGTTCCATGGATGCTTTGGCGATGTCCACAGGATTCATCTTATCTCCCATGGAAAAGACCGGCACTCCCTGTTTTTCTCCGTTGACCTGCAGCTGCTTGATCGCCGCGGGGCGGTAAACATCACATGCTACCAGAAGCGGGCGTTTGCCCTTTTGTTTGTATTGGCCCGCAAGCTTGGCCGTGGTGGTCGTCTTACCTGCACCCTGGAGACCTGCCATCAGGATGACTGTGATCTCGTTGCCGGGCTTTAACTGGATCTCCGTGGTCGTGGAGCCCATCAGCGCTTCCATCTCTTCTTTTACGATCTTAATCACCATCTGTCCCGGATTCAGTCCGTTTAACACGTCCTGCCCCACTGCTCGGTCCTGGACAGCTTTGATGAAGGTCTTTACGACTTTAAAGTTGACATCGGCTTCCAAAAGCGCCCTTTTTACTTCTTTCATGGCTGCTTTTACGTCATTCTCCGTCAAACGTCCCTTGCTTCTTAAATTCTTAAATACGTTTTGAAGTTTCTCAGATAAACTTTCAAATGCCATAAACATCCTCCTGAATCCGCCGCAGATGCCGGCGACCTGTTACAAATCTTCCAGAATCCCGTTGGATACCTGCTCAATCTTTCTGATCTCTATCTTGATCTCCTCCTGATCATCCGCATGTAAAATGCTTTTGGCCAGAAGATGAATCTCTGTTACCTTTTCTTTCGTCCTCAAAAACTTTTCCACAAGGTGCAGCTTCTTCTCATATCCAGCGAGGATCTTGTTACAGCGCCTGATCATGTCATAGGCAGCCTGTCTCGTGATGCCGTGTTCTCCGGCAATCTCGCTGGGAGACAAATCGTTCAGTACATGGTCTTCGTATATTTCTTTTTGGTGCTCAGTCAGAAGCTCTCCGTAAAAATCATATAGGAGCGTCTGTTCTACAATCCATTCCATGTCACATCTCCTGTAAAGTATTTTTCCTTTACCGTGATTCAGTTTATCGGATATCAGCCTGTTTGTCAAGTATTTTTCCTTGCACATTTTACGGTTACAAAGAAATATCACTTGAAAAAGTTTCACTTTCCTGTAAAATAGAAAAAAGACGATCCCAAACGAAATTTAAATAAGAAAGGTTTTATTTACATGATACAAGCAATCAACGTTACTCTGCGCCTTGGAAAACGCGCATTATTTGAAGATGTCAACATCAAATTTACAGAAGGAAACTGCTACGGCCTGATCGGCGCAAACGGAGCAGGTAAATCCACCTTCTTAAAGATCTTATCCGGAGAATTGGAGCCTTCCCAGGGCGAAGTGGCGATCACAGATGGTCAGCGCCTGTCCGTATTAAAGCAGGATCACTACCAGTATGATGAATATACAGTGCTGGACGCTGTTATGCTGGGAAATACCCGTCTCTATGAGATCATGAAGGAAAAGGATGCGATCTACGCAAAAGAAGACTTTACAGAAGAAGACGGCATCAAGGCCAGCGAACTGGAAGCTGAGTTCGCTGACATGAACGGCTGGGAAGCAGAATCTGACGCTGCAACCTTATTAAACGGCCTCGGAATTGAAAATGACCTGCACTATGCAAAAATGTCAGAACTGAACGGATCTCAGAAGGTCAAAGTACTTCTCGCCCAGGCATTGTTCGGCAATCCGGACATTCTTCTCCTGGATGAGCCTACCAACCATTTGGACCTGGAAGCCATCCGCTGGCTGGAAGACTTCCTTATTGACTTTGATAATACAGTCATCGTTGTGTCCCATGACCGTTATTTCTTAAACAAGGTATGTACCCACATCGCTGACATTGACTACGCTAAGATCCAGCTTTACACCGGAAACTATGACTTCTGGTACGAGTCCAGCCAGCTGATCTCCAAGCAGATGAAGGATGCCAACAAGAAAAAGGAAGACAAGATCAAAGAACTCCAGGACTTTATCGCCCGGTTCAGCGCAAACGCTTCCAAGTCTAAGCAGGCTACATCAAGGAAAAAAGCGCTGGATAAGATACAGCTGGATGAGATTAAACCTTCCAGCAGAAAATATCCTTATATCAACTTCAAACCAATCCGAGACATTGGAAACGATGCCCTGTCTGTGGAAGGTCTCTCCAAGACCATTGACGGAGTGAAGGTCCTTGACAATGTCTCCTTTACCATGAATCCAGAAGACAAAATCGCTTTTGTGGGACCGAATACACTGGCTACCACTACATTTTTCCGTATTATCTCCGGTGAGATGGAACCGGATGAGGGAACCTACAAATGGGGTGTCACCACCACACAGTCCTATTTCCCAAAGGACAATACAAAGGATTTCAGCGAAGATATGTCCATCGCAGAATGGCTCAGCCAGTATTCTGAGGATAAGGATGTCACATTTGTCCGGGGCTTCCTTGGACGCATGCTCTTCTCCGGTGAAGAAGCTTTAAAGAAAGTTTCTGTTTTGTCCGGTGGAGAAAAAGTCCGCTGTATGCTGTCTAAGCTTATGATCAGCGGGGCCAACATCCTCATCTTAGATGAACCGACCAACCATCTGGATATGGAATCTATCACTGCCCTGAATGAAGGCCTCCACAAGTTTACCGGAGGACTGCTGTTCAGTTCCCAGGATCATCAGTTTGTACAGACCACTGCCAACCGGATCATCGAGTTGACAGACAGCGGTATGTTCGACTTCCTCGGAACCTACGATGATTATCTGGAGAGCAATGCATCTGCAAGAAAACGCCAGGTAGCCAATTACGACGAAGAAAACCAATAAATAAGTGAAAACGAGCAGGCTCAAATGATTGAAATTTGAGCCTGCTCGTTTTTCAGCGCTTCTGCTTCATTTCTGCCATATCTCCGAAGATAGGCGTTGCTTTTCCAAAACCGCCGGATACATCCATGATCTGCCCTGTAGTATAAGCGGACTCATCTCCCGCAAAATAGACTACAGCCGCCGCGATTTCCTCCGGTTTTCCCATCCTTCGGATCGGTGTGTGCTTTAAAAAGAATTCCCGGAACTCTTCACTTAAGTTGTCCTGGACTGCATCAGTAGCTGTCATCCCCGGCAGCACAGCATTGCACCTTATGTTATGCCTTGCCTCCTGGACTGCAGTTAGTTTAGTCATATAGTTGATCGCTGCTTTGCTCGTACCGTATGCGATCTGGGAGATATCCGGCACCAATCCTCCCACCGAAGAAATATTGATAATACTACCTCCGCCTTGGGCTTCCATATGCCGGATGGCTGCCTGGGATGAGGCGAATACACTGGTCAGATTTGTATTGACGATTTGTAGAAAATCTTCACATTCCGTGTGGCCGATATCCAGATCCTTTTTTGGATCTGAGGTGCCAAAATTGTTCACGAGCACATCGATACGCCCCTCCTTTTCCACCACTTCTTCTACCATGCTGACATAAGTTTCCGGTTTATATGCATCATTATATACATACTTGACCCTGAAACCCTTCTCATTCAGTTCCTCCGCTCTCTGTCCAGCACGTTCCAGATTTCTTGCTGCCATATATACGATAGCGCCTTCTTCAGCACACGCCTTTGTGACAGCCAGCCCGATTCCTCTTGTGGATGCTGTTATCAATACTACCTTATCCTTTAATCTCATTTTACATACTCCTTTCTACTACAATATATTTATATCCTTTTTAGCGTAAACAAAGCGGACAAGTCCGCTTCATCTCGCTAAATCCCTCAATCATGAGGGACTTGCTCCGCTTTGCGCACCAAATGCGATTTGACGTAGTCAAATAATTTCCTCACGCACTTGTGTGCATAATGCCCGTAGGGCTTTTTTGTTCCATAGGGAGGTTCGAGGAACTTTCCTATGGAACAAAAAACCGCAGAATAACTTTCCATAAAAAGCTATCCTGCGGCATTGGCTCTTGTATTTATGCGTACTGTACTTTCAAAGCAACATTCTCAAAGCTGATCTTAATGATATTTAAGATACTCATTACCACTGTGGTGCATACTTCCACGATATACTGGATATCGTCTGCTACGCTGTGTTCACGGCGCATGTATTCTGCGTGGATATTCTTGATAAACTCAGACAATCCTTTTGTAGAATTCAGCGGGACAATCTTGTCCTTACGCTCCATAGCTTCTTCCGTGGACAGATATTCTTTCAGTTCATGCTTAAGATCTCTCTCATAAATGCAGTGATCCTTTACATTACCTTCATAAGAACTGTTGTGGGGATAAGTGAAATAGTCAGCAATATAATGAATAATCACTCCCAACTTCGCACAGCGCCGCATGTTCATCCCTTTTAGTGCATCATAGTCTGCGACAAAGTCATCAAGTTGATTCTCTATTTTATCATACGTGATATCAAAAGTATGCGGCGTTGTTATAAAGGATGGTCTGCAATCCGGCCAGATACTTCCGATGTAGAACGGTAACTTATAGTCAAATACTTCTTCCAGTTGTAGTGAGTCCATAATTTGTCCAGCCAGTGAAATGTGTGATTTTTTCCTCATTCGATCTCCTTAAAACACTTGACATGTAAACTCAGGTTCTAATCTTATTATATCCCGATTTTTAGAAAAATCAACTCTATTGCTCTTTAAATTCCTTAAGATTTTCTAAAATCTCATGAAATGGAAATCCTTTCCTGGCAAAAAACGCTAGGGTTTTTTGAAAATTTGCCTCTGTTACCGGACCTTTTTGCCGGATCCTTTTTTTGATCTGCTCTCTTAGGACATCTTCCTCCGACAGATCAAACTCCTCCCATATGCGTTCAAAAAGCTCCGGGCTTATACCCTTCTGGGACAATTCCTGCTTGATCTTTAAACGGCTCTTTGAGGCTCCCCTGAACTCTATGTAATGTCTCACATAGGCTTCATCGTCAATATAATGATATCCTTCTACATAAGAGACTGCTCCCTCGATGCATGTGTCCGGTAGCTCCAGGCATTTCAGCCTTGAGCGTATCTCTTCTTTTGTCCTGTCGGAGACCTTTAACAGATTCATGGCCTTTAACTTGGCCCGGTGGAGCAGCAGGCTGTCCAGTTCGTTCTTCTGTACTTCTGAAAGCTCCATATTCTCCTTAAGGCCAAGTCTTCTGGCCTCCCCGGTATAGAGGAGACAATAACGCTCCTCATCGAGATAAAGCCTGATCTGTTTTCTGCCCACTGGCTCCAGCATTGTCACTCTCATATCTGTGGCTTACTGCTGTGGCTCTTCTGGCTGTGTCTCCTCCGGGGCGGCTTCTGCCCCTCCGTCAAGACCGTACTCCCTGCGGACCGCAGCTTCCACTTCCTGCGCCACTTCCGGATGCTCTTTTAAATATGTCTTGGCATTCTCTCTGCCCTGTCCGATCTTCTCTCCCTGGTATGCATACCAGGCCCCGCTCTTCTTGATGACATCCACTCCGGCTGCCAGATCCAGGATATCTCCCACTTTGGAGATTCCTTCCCCGAACATAATATCAAACTCTGCCTGCTTGAATGGAGGTGCCACTTTGTTCTTGACGACCTTAATCCTGGTACGGTTCCCGACCATATCTCCTGCCTGCTTCAGCGTCTCGATCCTTCGCACATCCAGGCGGATGGAAGAATAGAACTTAAGGGCGCGCCCTCCGGTAGTTGTCTCCGGATTCCCGAACATGACTCCTACCTTTTCCCTCAGCTGGTTGATGAAGATCACGGTACAGTTGGACTTGCTGATGATGGCTGTCAGCTTTCTCAGAGCCTGTGACATGAGCCTTGCCTGAAGACCAACATGGGAATCTCCCATGTCTCCGTCGATCTCTGCCTTCGGAACCAAAGCGGCAACGGAATCCACGATGATGATATCCACAGCGCCGGAACGCACCATGGTCTCCGTGATCTCCAGCCCCTGCTCTCCTGTATCCGGCTGGGAGATGTAGAGGTTGTCCACATCCACTCCGATATTCTGCGCATAGACAGGATCCAGGGCATGCTCCGCATCGATAAACCCTGCAATGCCGCCCCTCTTCTGTACCTCTGCTACCATATGTAATGCCACAGTTGTCTTACCGCTGGACTCCGGACCATAGATCTCGATCACTCTTCCCTTCGGGATCCCTCCAACGCCGAGGGCGATGTCCAGACTCAGGGAACCTGTCGGTGTCGTCTCAATGCTCATATCTGCCTGGTATTCTCCAAGCTTCATAACGGCTCCCTTGCCGTAATCTTTTTCTATCTTGGTAAGAGCTGCATCCAATGCTTTTAACTTCTCTGTCTGTTGCATCCTGTATTCTCCTTTAATCTTATTATGAACTGGTTTTGATTATATCATAGCACAAAGAGAAAAACAAGTGTTCGTCGAATATTTGTTCGTACTTGTCTTCCTCTTTTAGTTTAACATATATTTACATATTCTTCAATCAGTCCGCCAAAGCTTTCCTTATCATTGTCAGTGCCCGGCATACGGAAACTTCCCTAATCTTTTCACGGTTTCCCTTGAGATCATACTTTTTCACCTCTGTATGGCCTCCGCGGCATACACCGATATATACCAACCCTGGTTTTTTCGTTCCGGTCTCTCCGCCCGGTCCGGCAAGCCCTGTGATACCGACGCCGATGTCCGCACCTGAGGTCTTTAAGACACCTTCTGCCATCTCCCTGGCGGTTTCCTCTGAGACAGCCCCGTGCTCTTTCAGTGTCTCTTCTTTTACACTAAGATACTTCATCTTCGCTTCATTAGAATACGTGATAAAGCTTTCATTCAGTACATTTGAAGCGCCGGGAACATTGATAAGTCTTGCCGCCAAAAGTCCTCCGGTACAGGATTCAGCTGCCGCTATGGTCTCCTTCTTCTGTTTCAGCATCTTTACCACCACTTCCTCCAGAGTCTCCTCTTCCTCGATGGTATAAATCTTATTGCCGAACCTGGACCTCAGTTCCTCGACCATAGGCATAACCAGTTCCTTTGCTTCCTCTTCCGTGTCTGCCTTGGCTGTGACTCTCAAATGGACCTCCCCGAGTTTTGCATACGGAGCTACTGTGGGATTGCTCTGCTCATCGATCAAATCCATGATCTGGGTTTCCACATAGCTTTCTCCCAGGCAGTCAATCTTTACGACTTTGGAATATAAAATTCCCGGTTGAAGTTTAGAAAGGATCGGCTCTACCTGTTCATGGAACATCGGGATCAACTCACTGGGCGGCCCTGGCAGAAGAACGACTTTTCTTCCCTCCGGTCCGTTGATTACCATACCCGGCGCAGTACCGTTGCCATTATACAGTACGGTGCAGTCTTCCGGCACCATGGCCTGTTTTAAGTTATTGTCTGTCATAGGACGTTTGATACTTGTAAAATATGACGTCAGCCTCTCTTTTGCCTCTGCGTCCTCCACAAGCTTCTGTCCACATGCCTTAGCCGCGATCTCTTTTGTCAGGTCATCCTTCGTCGGTCCAAGCCCCCCGGACAAGATCAGGATATCTGACCGTTTCATACCTGTCTTTATCACTTCCTCCACACGCTCCGGGTTATCTCCCACAGTGGTTTCAAAAAAAACGCTTATACCGAGGGCGGCTAAGCGTTCTGACAGGTAGGCAGCATTGGTGTTAACAATGTTGCCCAGTAATATTTCTGTTCCCACACAAATAATTTCTGCTGTCATAATGGTCTCCTTCTATTTCAGGACATTCTTATTTTTAATTAAATAATCTAACAATGATATGATGGTCAACACAAGCGAAATGTATACCAAAATATTTTCAATGATCACTGCTGTGCCTGTTCCTAAATCGATGATCAGCATAATGATCATAAACATCTGGAAATTGGTCTTAAATTTTCCCCAGTAGCTGGCAGCGATGACGACTCCGTTGTCCGATGCGATCAGACGAAAACCGCTAATGATAAACTCTCTGGCGATGATGATGATGGCGATCCAGGAAGCCAGGCGGTTCATACCCACAAGGGCAATCATTGCAGAGCAGACTAACAGCTTATCTGCCAGGGGATCCATGAACTTTCCAAAATTGGTTACGAGATTATACTTTCTTGCAATGTGTCCGTCCAGAAAATCAGTGAGGCTGGCAATGATAAAGATCAGCACAGCGATCCATTTACTGATATCCCCAAACGGTTCGGCCAGCAGCACAAAGATAAAAACCGGTATCATCAATACTCTCAATATTGTTAGTTTATTTGGTAAATTCATAGTCCATCTCTCCTATCAAATCGTACTCATTTCCTTTGGTAATCTTTACATATACATAGTCCCCGGTCAACAGTTCCTCCGGCGATGTCACAAATACACAGCCGTCCACTTTCGGAGCGTCCATGTAGCTGCGGCCTACATATACGTCATCCTCAAACAGGTATCCTTCGATCAAAACCCGGATGGTCTTTCCGACCATCTGTTGTGTATGCTCACGGGAAATCTGCTGCTGCAGAGCCATCAGTTCATCCCTTCTGGCTTCCTTCACCTCTTCTTCGATCTGTCCCTCAAATTCTGCCGCTTTCGTGTCTTCTTCCGGGGAGTAGGTGAATACGCCCAGACGTTCAAATCTCTGTCTGCTTATGAAGTCTACCAGCTCCTGGTGCTGTTCCTCCGTCTCACCCGGGAATCCAGTGATCAGCGTTGTACGGATGGCCATATCCGGAATTTCTCTGCGGAGCTTTGCAATGATGAATTCTATATCCGCCTTGGAAGTCCTGCGGCCCATCCTTCTCAAAATGCCGTCACTGCAGTGCTGGATCGGCATGTCAATATAATGAACAACCTTTTCTTCTTCCTTTATGGTCTTAATCAGTTCATCCGTAATCTCCTCTGGATAACAGTACAGCAGACGGATCCACTGGATTCCTTCCACCTTGCACAGTTCCCTGAGCAGTGTAGGAAGCTCCTTTTTGCCCGTAAGGTCCTTTCCATACAGAGTTGTCTCCTGAGCTACTAAAACCAGCTCTGTAACTCCTGAGGCTGCCAGCTCCCTGGCGCTCTTTAAAAGTTCTTCCATCGGGACGCTCCGAAATCTTCCCCGGATCTTTGGGATGATACAGTAACTACATCTCTTATCGCATCCCTCAGCGATCTTTAAATAAGCCATATGGCTGCCCGTCGTGACCACACGATGGTGTCCGGAATTATCCGGCAGATAGTCGATGCTCTCGTAATGTACATATCCATTGCCTGCAAGCGCTTCATCTACCGCCTCAACAATAGAGTCATAGCTGGTAGTCCCCAATACAGCATCAATCTCAGGAATCTCCTCTAAAATTTCATCCTTGTATCTCTCAGACAGACATCCCGCCACCACAAGGGCCTTTAGATTCTGCTCCTTATAGGCCGCCATCTCAAGAATCGTGTTGATGCTTTCTTCTTTGGCATCATGGATGAAGCAGCAGGTATTGATGACAATGATATCAGCCTCTTCCTCATCGTTGGTCAAAGTGTATCCCCTCTCCGTGAGAAGACCCAGCATCACTTCACTGTCCACCAGGTTTTTATCACATCCAAGAGAAATAAAAAGTATTTTCATCTGTTATTCTCCAAATAATTTTTTAGACTGTACGCAGTTTTTCATGAGCATAGCGATGGTCATAGGACCTACGCCGCCAGGCACCGGAGTGATGGCAGACGTCTTTTCCTTCACCGCATCAAAATCCACATCCCCGCACAGCTTATTGTGTTCATTTCTGTGGATACCCACATCAATGATGACGGCTCCCTGCTTCACATAGGAGGAGTCGATAAATTTAGGTTTTCCTACGGCAACCACAAGGATATCCGCACGGCTGCACACTTCCCGGAGATTTCTAGTTCTGGAATGGCAGACAGTCACAGTGCCGTTTTCTCTGAGCAGCAGCATAGACATAGGTTTCCCCACGATATTGCTTCTTCCCACGACAACACATTCTTTTCCGCTGATCTCCACACCGGAGCGTTTCAAAAGTTCAATGATACCGGCCGGAGTACATGGGAGGAATCCGTCATTTCCGATCACCATGTTTCCGACACTGACCGGATGAAACCCATCCACATCCTTCTTCGGGTCAATGGCATGGATCACTGCGTCCTCATTCATATGTCCAGGGAGCGGAAGCTGCACTAAGATCCCGTTGATCTCAGGATCTTTGTTACACTTTTCCACAAGGTCAAGCAATTCCTGCTGTGTAGAATCTTCCGGTATCTCGTAGGATACGGATTTAATTCCAATATATTCACATGCTTTCTTCTTATTCCTGACATAGACAGAAGAAGCCGGGTCTTCCCCCACCTGAATCACTGCCAGAGCGATCTCCTTACCTTCTGCCTTCATAGCCGCCACTTCCTGTTTCAGTTCATCTTTGATCTCCGCTGAGATCTTTTTTCCATCAATTATCTGTGTCATGTCTCTTCCCTCTCGTGAATTCTAGAATAATCCGGTGATAGCACCGTCGTCATTTACGTCAATTCCTTCTGCAGCCGGCTTTTTCGGAAGGCCAGGCATGGTCATGATATCTCCTGTCAAAGCAACGATAAAACCAGCGCCTGCATTCACATAGACCTCTCGGATCGTAATGTCAAAATGCTCCGGACGCCCCAGTTTCTTCGGGTCATCGGATAAAGAATACTGGTTCTTCGCCATGCAGACCGGAAGACTGCCATATCCAAGTTCTGAAAGCTGTTTGATCTGTCTTGTCGCAGCCGGTGCGTAGACCACATTGTCTGCCCCGTAGATCTTGGAAGCGATGGTTTCGATTTTTTCTTCGATTGTAGTATCTTCATAGGAGTACAGCGGGTGGTATTCACTCTTTTTGGTCTCCAATGTCTTTAACACTGCCTTTCCTAAGCTTAAACCGCCTTCGCCTCCCTTTTCCCATACTTCTGACAGGGCAAAGTCACAGCCGCGCTCCTGGCAGAAATGTTTGATAAAGTCTAATTCAGCTTCTGTATCCGTTACAAACTGGTTCAGCGTCACCACCACGGGAACTCCATATTGCTTCAGGTTTTCTATATGTTTCTCCAGATTTACGATTCCTTTACTCAGAGCATCAATGTTTTCTTCGCTCAGATCCTCTTTAAGAACACCACCGTTGTACTTTAAGGCTCTGACTGTAGCGACCAGAACAACCGCATCCGGTTTGAGGCCTGCCATCGGACATTTGATGTCTAAGAATTTCTCCGCTCCAAGATCCGCGCCGAATCCTGCCTCCGTCACTGTGATGTCAGAAAGCTTCAGGGCCATTTTTGTCGCCTGCACACTGTTGCAGCCGTGAGCAATATTGGCAAACGGTCCGCCGTGGACAAATGCCGGTGTGTGCTCCAGAGTCTGAATTAGGTTCGGCTTTAACGCATCCTTTAAGAGGGCTGCCATAGCTCCCACGGCATTTAAATCCTCCGCCGTCACAGGTTCTTTATCCATATTATAAGCAACAATGATCTTGCCTAATCGTTTCTTTAGGTCTTCCATATCGTTTGCCAGACAAAGGATCGCCATGATCTCAGACGCCACGGTAATGACAAAATGGTCTTCCCGCACAACGCCGTCCACTTTGCGGCCCAGCCCTACGACAATATTTCTGAGAGCCCGGTCATTCATATCCAGGCACCGTTTCCAGACGATATCCCTTGTGTCAACCTTCAGTGTATTTCCCTGCTGGATGTGATTGTCGAGCATAGCAGCCAAAAGGTTATTGGCAGAAGTGATGGCATGGAAATCTCCCGTAAAGTGAAGATTTAAATCTTCCATCGGGACTACCTGGGCATATCCGCCCCCTGCCGCTCCCCCTTTGATCCCAAAGCAAGGTCCTAAAGAGGGCTCCCTGAGTGCTACCACGGTCTTTTTTCCAAGCTTGGTCAGCGCCTGTGCCAGTCCGATGCTGGTTGTGGTCTTTCCCTCACCTGCCGGAGTGGGGTTGATCGCAGTCACAAGGACGAGTTTCCCGTCCTCGTTATCTTTAATCTCATTCATAAATCCGGAAGACAGCTTTGCCTTATACTTTCCGTACAGCTCCAGGTCATCCTCTCTGATCCCGAGAGTTGCTGCGACTTCCTTTATCGGATGTAACTCTGCTTCCTGTGCAATCTGAATATCTGTTTTCATTGGTTGGTTCCTTTCTTCTATAAATACTCATCTTTATATTGTTCAAATTCTTCCTGGCTCATGAGAACCTTGCGGGGTTTGGTTCCTTCCTCTTCCCCGACAATTCCGGCTTCACAGAGCTGGTCCATAAGCCTGGCCGCCCGGTTGAATCCAATCTTAAAGATCCTCTGGAGGCTGGCGATGGATGCCTTATCCTTGTCAATGATAAATTTAGCAGCATCCTCAAAATACTCGTCCCTGTCTGCGGAGACTGTGGCCTTTACGCTGGCCGTCTCGATCTTTTCTTTAATCTCACTGCCGTAATCATCCTCTATATTCTGGCTTTTTAAGAATTCCACAACACGGCCGACTTCCTCATCGCTGATAAATGCCCCCTGTATGCGGACCGGTTTCTGGTATCCGGCCGGATAAAAGAGCATGTCACCTTTGCCAAGAAGCTTCTCAGCCCCGTTCATATCGATGATCGTACGGGAATCCACCCCGGAGGATACGGAAAAAGCGATCCTGGAAGGGACATTCGCTTTGATCAATCCTGTGATGACATTGACAGACGGTCTCTGAGTGGCAATGATCAGATGAATGCCTGCGGCTCTGGCAAGCTGGGAAAGCCTTACAATGGCATCTTCCACCTCTCCCGGGGCAACCATCATCAAGTCTGCCAGCTCGTCCACAATGATGACGATCTGCGGCAGAAAGGCTTCGCCCTCCATGCCTTTTTCCTTCATCTCTTTTACTTTCTCGTTATAACCGGATAGATTTCTTACATTGACATCCGCAAACTTCTTGTACCTGTCACCCATCTCCATGACCGCCCAGTTTAATGCACTGGATGCCTGCTTGGGATCCGTGACCACAGGAATCAGAAGATGAGGGATTCCCTGATATGTACTGAGCTCCACGACCTTGGGATCGATCATGATCAGTTTTACATCGTTGGGGCTTGCCTTATATAAAATACTCATAATCAGTGTGTTGATACACACAGACTTACCGGAGCCCGTGGCGCCGGCGATCAATAAGTGGGGCATCTTGGCGATATCTGAGATGATCACCTTACCCGCAAGGTTCTTGCCAACCGCAAACGCGATGTTGGATGAGAACCGTTTAAAATCATTATTCTCTATCAGGTCGCGGAACATGACCACCTGATTGGTCTTATTCGGTACTTCTATCCCCACTGCCGCTTTTCCTGGAATCGGCGCTTCGATCCTGATATCCGGCGCTGCCAGATTCAGCTTAATATCATCCGATAGCCCGACAATCTTGCTAACCTTGACTCCCTGCTCCGGCTGAAGTTCAAACCGGGTGACAGAAGGACCACAGCTGATATCTGTAATCGTTACATTGACACCGAAGTTCCTAAGGGTCTGCTCCAGCTTGAGCGCAGTCTTCTTAAGCTCCGCCTGGCTGTTGCCTCCTGCTTTCTTTCCCTTTTTCAGTAAAGTCACTGGCGGGAACACATAGTCCCCCTCCTCCAGTGCGGCAGGATGTATAGCGATCTCCGGAAGCGGTTCTGGTTCTGATTTTTCTTTGTTCACAAATGACCGAGTCCTTGGCTTTGGCTCAGGTTCTTCTGCCGGGACTTCCTCAGCATGTCCGATCATCTCATCCAGGTCAAAGGACTTCACAGATTCCTTTGCCGGTTCCTCTGGCATCAGAGTCAGGTCGTCTAAGACCTGAGGCTTTTTCTCCCGTCCATGAAGCTTCAACTCAGGGAATTTCGGAGCCTTGATCTTGGACTTTGGTTTTTCTTCTTTTTCCTTTGGCTGTTTTTTCTTAGACGGCCTGCTTTTCTTCTCTGGAGACCGTTCCGGTGTAAAAAATGCGATCACACGCTTCACAAAGGAAAGCAGTGATCTCTCTGTAATCAGTATCATGGAAATGGCTGTTAAGAAAAATACAACGACATAACTGCCGGCCAGTCCCAATTCCTTATATAGAAAAGAACTGATGACACCTCCGACCACTCCTCCTCCAGCATGGTTTAAGGAAGCATACCGGTAAAGGACACCAGTATCCGACATGTTGATGTCTGTGCCCATCTGCCATATGGCCGCTGTCATGCACAAAAGCAGAACAATAAAAAAGGATTTTTTTACTGAGATGCTGTTGTACTGATTGGAAATCAGCAGAAGGATCATGATCAATATAACGATAGGGGCAACATAATGAACACCACCCAGCACTCCGAACAAAGCGGAACTTACAGTGCTCCCCACTTTTCCGCAGAGCCCAAAATTACTCAAAAATAAAAAAAGACAAACTGCAAAACTTAACAGAACTGCAATTTCCTGATAGAACCCTGCAAAATCTTTTTGCTTTTTCTTCTTTCGTGCCGTGCTTCTTTTCTTGCTTTTTTTAGCTGCCATTCTTCTGGAATCTCTTTTCTACTTAAATTTAATGCTCAATAACCCTTTCTTGAAAGAGTTATATGCCTATTTTACAATTAACCTAAATAAATGTAAAGAGCCTGAACAGAACTCTTTGGTTCCTTTCAGGCTCTTTTGTATGTTTTTATGAGTTTCTTAATGCTGTGTACATACCGCTTTCAATCACGGTTCTTTCTTGATGCCGGCCTTAATATTTGGCTGTCTCAGGCGGAATAAACTGCTCTGCTTCATTCACGAACTTCTTAACCTGTACGCCTGCTTTAACCACCGGAATATTGGTTCCCGCTCCGGCCACACATCCGCCAGGGCAGCCCATTCCTTCGATCAGGTAGCCGTTCTTCTTGCCGGCCTTTGCCTGAAGAAGCATCTTCTTGCACTCTGCCAGACCTTCTACGTGATCGATCTTTATGTCCACTCCCGGATGGTACTCTTTCACACATGCCTCGATGGCAGCGGCAACTCCGCTGGCAACCGCATATCCACGTCCTGCACCGAACGCATCGTTCATCTCTTCTTCTTTGTCGTAGTTACTGAAATCAATGTTCTTGGCTGAGAACATTCCATCCAGCTCTTCAAATGTAATGACAAAATCTACTTCACTTCTGACTGACTTTCTGGAAGCTTCCAGCTTTTTCGCCACACAAGGTCCTACGAATACGATCTTTGCATTCTCGTTGGTCTGCCTTGCCGCTCTGGCTGTGGCAACCATAGGAGTCAGAGCATTGGAGATCTGGTCGATCACCTCTGGGAAGTACTTTTTGCCAAGCATAGACCATGATGGACAGCAGGAAGTCAATAAGAACGGAACTTCTCCTGTTGCAACTCCATGTGCATAGTGGTCCGCTTCCTCCAGTGCTCCGGCATCAGCTCCCACTGCCACTTCCCATACATCTGCAAATCCGATATCTAACAGGGCTGCCTTTACCTTAGCTGGTGATGCCTTAGGGCCGAACTGTCCCACAAAGGCAGGAGCTAAGATGGCGATAACCTCATTACCCTCATTCATTGCCTTGATCAGCTGATAGATCTGAGACTTATCCGCGATGGCTCCAAATGGACAGTTGACCATACACATACCGCATGAAACACACTTGTCCGGATTGATGGTAGCACGGCCTGCGTAATCAGTCTCAATAGCTCCAACTCCACAGGCTACTTCACACGGTCTTTTTCTCTCATGGATCGCGCTGTATGGACATACCTTCTGGCACTGTCCGCACTTAATGCATTTTTCTTGGTCAATGTAGGAATATCCGTCCACAAAGCTTATGGCATTCTTCGGACATACTTCCATACACGGATGCGCCATACATCCCTGGCACTCTCCTCCCACGATAAAAGCTCTATCCTTACATGCGTTGCAGGCTGCAGGGATCACCTGTAAAAGAGGCGGCTCATAGTACTTCTCCGCTATGTTGCTCTCCTTGATCCCTTTTGTGATTCTTGCAGGCTTATCAGCAGGCCTTAAAGACATCCCCATGGCAAGACGGATCCTCTCTCCTACCACTGCCCTTTCACGATAAATACTGTCGCGGTATGTCGGCAGTTCACCTTTCACTAATTCGTATGGCAGATCCTCGATTTCTTCAAGGTCTCGTTGTTCATAGGCAAATTTTGCAATCTCTGTAAACACCTTTTTTCTGATCTCTCGGACCGGGGTCTCAATTCCTCTCATAGCTCCTCCTTTAATGTTCGTTAAAATAAAAACAATCTATGTTTATTCTACACTACTTTTAAGCGAAATTAAAGGATTTTTTTGCTTTTTTTGTACTTTATTCTGTACACAATAACCAGAATTGTTCCCTTATTTTCCCTGAGTATCCTGGATCATCTCCTGAAGCTTTGCAAAGGCCTGGCTCATGCCTCCGATTTCGTTGATCAATCCAAGCTCCACTGCCTGTTCTCCCTCTAAAATGGTTCCTGCATCTTTTACCTGCTCACCGATATGGAGCATCAGTTCCTCCACCTTTTTCTCAGGAACATCGGAATGATCGCTGATAAACCGCGTGATGCGGTCCTGAATCTTTTCAATATTGCGGTAGCTCTGCAAAACGCCAATGAAGGTACCGCTGGAACGGACCGGATGGATCATCATTGTCGCACTTTTAACAATAAATGAATAATCAGAGGAAACTGCCAAAGGCACTCCGATGGAATGGCTCCCTCCCAGCACAAGGGTTACCGTAGGCTTACTTAAAGAAGCGATCATCTCTGCAAGTGCAAGCCCACATTCCACATCACCTCCGATAGTGTTGAGCAGAATCAACACACCCTTAATATCATCAGAATACTCCGCCTTGGCCAGGGCCGGGATCATATGCTCATACTTGGTTGTCTTTGCATTCTGGGCAGACAGCTGGTGGCCTTCCACCTCTCCTATGACAGTCATCACATGGATGCCGCCCAAGTCTAATTCCCCTGTATCTCTCACTTCATTTCTTTGATCTTCGTTCATATTGTCATCCTCACTTTATTTAATTTAAAAAAGAGAAGAAGCGCAATGCTTCTTCCCTTTATTCTCTGTCATTATGAGAAAGATTATTCTTCTCCGATTTCAAAAGATACCAGCAGGTCTTCCTGGTTGACCTGTTCTCCCTCTTTGACATAGATCTTATCTACTTTTCCGTTGACCTTAGATACAACTGTGGTCTCCATCTTCATGGCTTCCACCGTGAGCAGCGGCATATTCACAGTGACCGGATCTCCCTCTTTTACAAGGACCTTTCCGACTGTTCCAGGGATGGTAGAGCCTAAATGTGCCGGATTGCTCTTGTCTGCCTTGATCCTGTGGTCAGCCTTAACCTCAAGGTTGTGGTCTAAGATCTTCACCTCACGCATGGAACCGTTGACTTCAAATTCCAGCAGGCGGTAACCGTTTTCATCCGGCTCTGACATATCCACAAACTTAATGATAAGATCTTTTCCAGCTCCGATGGTCAGGGTCGTTTCCTCACCTTTCCTAAGACCATAGAAGTACACATGACTTTCCAGTCTTGTGACATCGTTATAAGCTTCAAAATGTCTGCAGTAATCCTCATATACTTTCGGATACATAGCATAGCTTAAGGCCTTGCGGTGAAGGGTTTTCTCGTCCTCCATGGATTCATTGTAGAAGAACTCCTTGAGTCCTTTTTTGATCTGATCAAAGTCTTCTGACGGAAGCAGGCTTCCCGGACGGACTGTGATCGGTTTCTTGCCTTTCAGCACAATGTCCTGAAGTTCTTTCGGAAATCCACCTTCCGGCTGTCCGATCATACCTTCAAAATATTCTACCACAGAATCAGGGTAAGATAAGCCCTTGCCTTCAGTCAGAATATTTTCCTTGGTCAGGCCGTTTTTAAACATAAAGATTGCAAAATCTCCTACTACCTTAGAGGAAGGCGTCACCTTCACGATATTTCCAAGCAGGTCATTGGCATCTTTGTACAGACCTTTGATCTCCTCAAAGTCTTCCGCAGCTCCCATTTCTTTTACCTGGGCTAACAGGTTAGAGTACTGTCCTCCAGGAATCTCATACTTATAGATCTCTGTATTCGGAGCATCCATTCCACTTTCAAACTGCTTGTAGACTGGTCTCAATCTCTCATAATACTGGCTCAGTTCTGTGAGCTGATCCGGTACTAATCCGGTATCCCTATCTGTTCCGTAGAGAGCCTCCACCAGAGAGTTCATGGAAGGATTGCTGGTCATAGAGCTCATAGAGCCAATGGCACAGTCTACAATATCCACTCCCGCCTCCGTTGCTTTTAACAGAGTGCTGACTCCGTTGCCTGTAGAATCATGGGTGTGAAGATTGACTGGTATGTTAAGTTCTGACTTCAAGGCTGAGATAAGCTTCTCTGCCGCATACGGCTTCACAAGACCGGCCATGTCCTTGATGGTAAAGATATGGCATCCAAGGCTTTCCAGTTCTTTTGCCTTTTTCACATAATATTCTAATGTGTATTTTGTCTCATTCGGATTCAGAATATCCCCTGTATAGCAGATGGCACCTTCCACGATCTTTCCGGTCTTTAAGGCCGTCTCGATTGGAAGCTTCATATTCTCAACCCAGTTTAAGCTGTCAAAGATACGGAACACATCCACGCCTCGGCTAGATGCTTCTTCGATGAAAGCTTTGACCACGTTGTCTGGATAGTTCTTGTATCCCACTGCGTTTGATGCCCTTAAAAGCATCTGGATCAGCGTATTCGGCATTCTCTCTCTCAGCAGTGCGAGTCTTACCCATGGAGATTCCTTTAAGAATCGGTATGAGGTATCGTATGTCGCGCCTCCCCATGCTTCCACGGAAAATGCATTCTCCATATATTGGTTGGCTGCTTTGGCGGCCCCTGCAAGATCCTTTGTTCTCATACGGGTTGCCATCAATGACTGCTGAGCGTCACGCATCGTGGTATCCGTGACGTAAAGCTTTTTGTCCTGTAAAATCTTCTGCGTGAAGCCTTCGGCTCCCAGTTTTAAGAATTCATCTCTTGCGCCGTAAATCTCTTTCTTTTTATCATACTTCGGAAGAACACGGTCTTCAAAAAACGGTTTTTCTTCCGCTTTCTGTTCGTTGACCATTTTATTGCCGAGGAATTCCAGGATCTTTGTGGCACGATCCTGACTCTCAGGCAGAAGGAACAACTCCGGAGTATCTTCTATAAACGTAGTGTAGCACTGGCCGGTCTTAAAAGTCTCATGGTTCAGCACATTGATCAGGAACGGGATATTCGTCTTGATCCCACGGATCCTTGTCTCTTTTAACACACGGGTAGACTTCATCACAGCCCCTAAGAAGGTGCGGTCATGGGAACATGCCTTTACAAGAAGGCTGTCGTAATACGGTGTGATCTCAGCACCCGCATACGCATTTCCTCCGTCCAGACGGATTCCGTTTCCTGCTCCGGAACGGTAAACCGTAATCTTTCCGGTATCTGGCAGGAAATTATTAGACGGATCTTCTGTAGTGATACGTGTCTGAATAGCATAGCCTGTGGTCTCAACACTTTCCTGGGAAGGAATCTGGATCTCATCAGAATCCAAGGCATATCCCTGAGCTACCTGAATCTGGGTCTGCACGATGTCGATTCCTGTGACCATCTCTGTGACGGTGTGTTCGACCTGTACTCTCGGATTCATCTCAATAAAATAAGGGTTGTTATCCGCATCCACAAGGAACTCTAAGGTTCCGGCATTGCGGTAGCCCACTGCCTTTGCCAGTCTTAAAGAGCTGTCAAAGATGGTCTGCCTTGTCTCTTCCGGAATACTGAAGGCAGGTGCATACTCAACCACCTTCTGGTGGCGGCGCTGTACAGAACAGTCACGGTCATACAGATGAACCACATTTCCGTAATTATCCCCAATGATCTGTACTTCAATATGTTTTGGACTCTTTAAATACTTTTCTATAAAAATCTGGTCGTCTCCGAATGCCTTTTTGGATTCGTCTCTGGCTTCCGCATACTCCTTCGGCATCTCCTGTGCAGTGTGGACGATACGCATTCCGCGTCCGCCTCCTCCGTTGGATGCTTTCAGCATAACAGGATATCCGACTTTTTCTGCAATCTCAAGAACCTCTTTTTCACTATGTACTGCATGGTCGACACCCGGAATAATCGGAACATCCGCTTTGATCGCCATTTGCTTGGAAGAGATCTTGTCTCCCATCGCTCTCATGATGTCGGAAGTCGGTCCGATAAATGTAATGCCGTGTCTCTCGCAGGCATCTACAAATTCCGGATTCTCAGATAAAAATCCATAGCCCGGATGAATCGCATCCACATTCTTCTCTTTGGCAATCCGGATGATGGTCTTGATATCCAGATATGCATCGATCGGCCCTTTATCCGGATTCAGCTGATAAGACTCATCCGCTTTGGAGCGGAACAATGCATAGCGGTCTTCTTTTGAAAAGACGCCAACAGTCGTAATCCCTAACTCATTCAGTGCACGAAATACACGGATTGCAATCTCACCGCGGTTGGCTACTAATACTTTTTTAAATTTCTTTATTTGCATTGGTAAACTACTCCTTATATAAAATTTGTCTTTCCTGGCAGGACAATAATCCGCGCCAGTAAGACGTATTAGAAATCATTATAGCTTAAAACAAATCATATTACAATAGTAGATTGCCCCACAACCTTCGATCGGTCAAAAAAAGACGGCTTCCTATATCGGAAACCGCCTTGGCAATATCTTATTCTGCATCATCTGCATTGTCAGTGATCAATGCTTTCATGCTCAAGCTGATCTTCTTTTCATCCTTTTTGAAGTCAACGACTTTGGCTGTGATTTCCTGTCCAACGGATAAAACATCAGATGGCTTGTCAATATGTTCCTTGGCAATCTGAGATACATGAAGCAGAGCATCAATGCCTGATTCTAACTCAACAAATGCTCCGAAATCAGTCATACGCGCAACTTTTCCGTCTACAACGTTGCCAACTTTATATTTCTCTTCTGCCTTTAACCATGGATTCTCTTCAGGGAATTTCAGGCTTAACGCAATCTTCTCACCCTGGATATCCTTGATCAGTACGGTAACCTTATCTCCGATAGAAAATACCTTTTTAGGATTCTCTACACGTCCCCAGGACATCTCAGAGATATGAAGCAGTCCGTCTGCACCGCCCAAATCGATGAATGCACCGAAGTCTGTCACGTTCTTGACAACTCCGTCAATCTTCATTCCAGGCTCAATCTTCTCGAATAATTCTTTCTGTTTTTCTTTCTTCGCAGCTACTAATAACTGCTTGCGGTCACCAATGACTCTTCTCTTTCTCGGGTTAAACTCACTGATGACAAACTCGATTTCCTGTCCGTCATATTTCTTTAAGTCTCTCTCGTAAGAATCAGAAACAAGGCTTGCAGGGATAAAAACTCTCGCCTCATCAATAATGACACTTAAACCACCATCTAAAACCTGTGCTACAGGCGCTTTGAGTACTTCTTTGTTTTCGTAAGCTTCTTCCAGGCGCTTGTTGCCTTTTTCTGCTGCCAGTCTCTTATATGTCAACAACACTTGTCCCTCACCGTCGTTCACTTTCAGGACCTTTGTCTCCATCGTATCTCCTACTTTGGCGATTGTTGTTAAATCTAAGTTAGCTGCATCATTAGAGTATTCGCTGCGTGTCAGGATACCGTCAGCTTTATAACCGATGTTTAAGATGATCTCATCTGGCTTTACGTCAATGACTGTTCCTTCCACTACCTCTCCGTTACGAATCGTAACTAAACTTTCCTCTAATAATTGTTCAAAACTCTTTTCCGTCATGCTAGCATGAACCTCCTTGATAATTTTCTCTGGGGTGGATGCCCCCGCTGTAATACCTACCTTACCAGTCGATTCAAAAAGTTTCAAATCCAGGTCTTTAAGTGTCTGCACAAAAAAGGTGTTCCCACACTCCTTCTTGCTGATCTCATATAACTTCTGGCTGTTAGAACTCTGTCTGTCGCCAATGACAATCATTGCATCTACATCGTGTGCTATAGATTTTGCTTCTAGTTGACGCTCTTCTGTGGCATTACAAATTGTATTACATACTTCTATATGATAACTCTTTTCCTTGATAATTTCAACTATATCTTGAAATTTATTGTAATTAAATGTCGTTTGCGAAACAACACAGGTCGGTTTGCTCTCCAGGTCGACCCCTGAGAGCTCTTTTGCATCGGATACAATATGGACTTCTCCGCTGCACCATCCTCTGATCCCTTCCACTTCCGGATGCTCCGCACTTCCGATGATCAGGATCTGTTTTCCTTCCCCGCTGGCCTTCTCCACGATCCTGTGGATCTTTAACACAAACGGGCAGGTGGCATCCACCAGATTCAGGCCCTTCCCGCGGATCAGCTCATAAATATCCTTTGCCACTCCATGGGATCTTATGATCACAGTACCCTCTGAGATCTTCTCTAAATCCTCCCGGGATTTTAGGACCTTGACACCTCTCTTTTCCAAGTCTGAGACAACTTCCGAGTTGTGGATGATCGGTCCGTATGTATAGACCTTTTCTTTCCCGGCTTCTTCATATACCTTGTCCACCGCACGTCGGACACCAAAACAAAATCCTGCTGTTTTCGCTAAATTTACTTCCATCTCTTATTTCACCTTTTCAAATTCCCGGATGACCGTGTCCACCACATCTTCAATGGACATGAAAGAAGAGTCCACAAGAACCGCATCCTCCGCCTGTTTGAGCGGTGCGATATCTCTGGTCATATCCTGGTGATCCCTTTTCTTAATATCGTCTTCAATTATAGCAAGATCAGCTTCCTGCCCTTTCTCGATCAATTCATCATAACGGCGCTTTGCCCTGACCTCCACGGACGCCGTCAGATATATTTTTAAATCCGCATCCGGCAGCACATTGGTCCCAATGTCTCTTCCGTCCATGAGAATATCCGCAGTTTTGGCAAGATCTCTCTGAAGATCCAAAAGAGTGGCCCTGACAGAAGGATAGGCAGAGGTCTTGGAAGCCATATTTCCCACTTTTTCTGTTCTGATCTGTCCTGTGACATTATCTCCGTTTAAGATCACCTGCTGCATGCCGTCCTCATAGGCAATGCGGACATGAATGTCCTTGCACGCCTCATCGATAGCCGCCTCATCCTTCTCATCGATGTGATGGTGTATAAAATAGAGCGCCATAGCCCGGTACATGGCTCCCGTATCCACATAGATAAACTCCAATTTCTTTGCGATCGGCCCCTGCCGGCCCGTCAATGGCAATACTGTACATAGTATGATATCCTCCTAATTCATTCCTGCTAAATATCCTGTAGACCACGCGATCTGGAGATTATACCCCCCGGTCAGCGCATCCAGATCCAAAACCTCTCCAGCAAAATATAATCCCTGCACCTTTTTTGACTCCATGGTGCTTGGGTTGATCTCCTTTACATCCACGCCTCCATGGGTGATGATGGCCTCCTTAAATCCCCTGGTACTGGTGACAGACAGAGGTACTGCTTTTAAAAGTTCCGCAAGCCTCATCCGCTCCTTCTTTGTAATCTCATGGATCTTCTTCTCTCCGGGAATCTCCGACAGTTCTAAGATAACCGGGATCAGTTTTTTTGGCAACAGCTTTCCGAGAGAATTTTTAAATTCCTTGTTGATGTTTTCCTGAAAATCTTTAAGAAGTCTCTGGTCCAACTGTTCTTCTGACAGCGCCGGCTTCAGGTCGATCAAGAATTTCAGCTGTTTTCCTTTATGCTGTACCGCATAGCTGCTGGCACTGATGATGATGGGACCGCTGACTCCGAAGTGCGTAAATAGCATCTCCCCAAACTCCTTATAAATCCTTTTGCCGTCCGCATAGAGGGATGCCTCCACATTTTTAAGGGAAAGCCCCTGTAATCTTGAACAGACAGTACCATCCACGTTAAACGGAACCAGCGCCGGGTAAAGATGCGTCACCTTGTGTCCCTCTTTCTTTGCAAATCCATACCCGTCTCCTGTGGAACCCGTGGAAGGGTAGGACATGCCTCCAGTGGCAATGATCACCTTATCCGCTCTCATGACTCTTGAGCCTTTCAGTTCAACACCTCTGGTTCTCCCGCTCTCTGTCAGGATACGGCGTACCTCCGTATTCAGTTTGACAGTGACCTTCTGATGGCGAAGCTCTCTCTCCATAGCGCGGATCACATCCGAGGACTTGTCAGACAGAGGAAATACGCGGTTTCCCCGCTCTACCTTTACTGGACATCCCCACTGTTCCATCCACTCCATCATCTGCTCATTGGTGAAGGAATAAAACGCGCTGTATAAAAACTCCCGGTTTGTAACCACATGGCCCATCAGGTCCTCGATATCCCCGGCATTGGTCAGGTTACATCTTCCTTTTCCTGTGATAAAAAGCTTTTTCCCCAGCTTTTCATTTTTTTCTAATAAGACAACCTGATTGCCTTCTTTCGCGGAACAGATGGCAGCCATCATTCCTGCCGCCCCTCCTCCAACTACGATTACTTGACTCATAAAACTCCTTTATATCTTTAAGATTGTTTACATTCCAACAAAAGCCGTTTCTTCCGGCAGCCAAAATACAAAAGCCCGAACACATCCGCCAAAGCCCATCCGATGGGAACTGCCCACCAAATCCCAATCAAACCTATGGCAGGAACGGCTGACAAAGCATAAGCTAACAGAACTCTGCTCCCCAGGGAGATGACTGTAAGCCAGATGGAAACTGCAGAGCGTCCCAGACCCCGGTAAAGTCCGTAGAGCAGAAATAGAATCCCAATACCCGCATAAAAACAGCCCACAATATGAAGATACTTTACCCCGATGGCAATGATCTCCGTCTCCTGCGGTTTGATGAAGATCAGCATAAGCTGCCTGGCAAACGCCACCACGATCATAGATGCAGCGGCACAAAAACAGACAGAGATCCCCACTGCCAAGCGGAGACCATTTTTGATACGGTCAGGTTTTCCCGCTCCATAATTCTGCGCAATGTACGTGGTAAACGCATTGCCGAAATCCTGTGCCGGCATATAGGCAAAGGCATCGATCTTTACTACTGCTGCAAAGGCTGCAGAGGTTAAGAATCCAAAGCTGTTGACTAATCCCTGCACCATCAAAATTCCAAGATTCATGATAGACTGTTGTATGGCTGTCAAAGTGGAGTTATTGATGATCATTCCCAAAAGCTCCCGGCTGTAGTACATATGACAGCGCTTGGGGCACAATTCCCCTTCTTTTACAAAAAAATAGACCGTAATCAGGGCTGCGGATACCCCCTGGGCAATGACGGTAGCCCATGCCGCCCCTGCAATCCCCATTCCGAATTTTAAGATAAATACCATGTCCAATATGATATTCAGGACTGCGGAAACAGCAAGAAACATCAGAGGCGCCACTGTATTTCCGATACTGCGCAGTACACTGCTAAAAAAGTTATAGATGCAGACAAAAAATATCCCGAAAAAGATAATAAACAAATATTCCCGGGTAAAAGGAGCCGCTTCCGGAGGAATATGAAGCCAAAGAATAATCTCATCCAGAAGCAGAAACGCAAGCCCCGTGATTACAGCGGCCACTGCAAAAATAAAGACAAAAGCATTGACCCCCGCTGTCTTCATCCGGTCTTCCTCCCTTCGCCCATAAAGCTGGGCAAATACCACCCCGCTGCCCATGCAGAGTCCCAAAAGGATCGACGTCAGCAGCACCATCAGCGCATAAGCCGATCCCACCGCTGACAGAGCCGCAGCCCCGATCGTCCTTCCGACAATGAGCGTATCGGCAACATTATACAGCTGCTGAAGCAGATTGCCCAAGATCATAGGAAGGCTGAATAAAATGATGGAGCGGCCGATCCTGCCATTCGTCAAGTCTACTCGCATTGATACCTCCATTATACACTGAATGCTGCCACATTTTCTTGAGATTTGTTTATAGATAATCTCTAAACAAGGCACAATTATAAATCTTATTTATACGTCCTGGCAGCCTTGTTTTATTATATAGTATCAGATTATTTTAAGCAATTGCATATCTTTAAATTCCTAACCTGAATTCCGTTCTCTTGAGGCATTGCCGGACTTTATCATTAATGCTATACTGTTTGAAAGAATTATAAGAAAGCAGGAGCATTTATGAAAACATCAGATTTTACGTTTGAACTGCCGGAGGAACTGATCGCACAGAATCCCCTGGCTGACCGTTCAAGCTCAAGATTATTAGTATTGGACAAAGAAAGCGGGGAGATCAGACATGAGGTCTTTAAAAACGTGGTCAGTTACCTGAAAAAAGGGGACTGTCTCGTATTAAATGACACCAAGGTCCTACCGGCCCGTCTGATCGGAGAAAAAGAGGGAACCGGAGCTAAAATCGAGGTCTTGCTGCTAAAACGAAGGCAGGACAATGTCTGGGAAACTCTTGTAAAGCCGGGGCGAAAAGCGAAACCCGGAACCAGGATCTCGTTCGGCGGCGGAAGGCTTGTAGGAGAAGTCACTGACATTGTAGATGAAGGAAACCGGCTGGTTCGTTTTGAGTTTGAGGGAATCTTTGAAGAGGTGCTGGACGAGCTCGGACAGATGCCTCTCCCTCCATACATCACACATCAACTTGAGGATAAAAACCGGTACCAGACGGTCTACGCCAAGCACGAGGGTTCCGCGGCAGCACCTACAGCCGGCCTGCATTTTACTAAAGACCTTCTGAAAGAGATCGAAGAAAAAGGGGTAAGGCTTGCCTACGTCACCCTGCATGTGGGACTGGGCACATTCCGTCCGGTAAAGGTAGAAGACGTGACGGATCATCACATGCACTCAGAATTCTATTCTGTGGATGAAACAGCTGCCCAGGCGATCAACCAAACCCGGGAGGACGGCAGACGGATTATTTCCGTTGGAACCACCAGTACCAGGACGCTAGAGTCCGCTGCTGATATGGACGGACATATTAAGCCCAAGAGTGGATGGACCGATATCTTTATCTATCCGGGGTATGAATTTAAAGTGATTGATGCCCTAATCACCAACTTCCATCTTCCGGAATCTACACTTTTGATGCTTGTTTCTGCATTGGCAGGCAAAGAAAAAATTTTTTCCGCCCCCCAAGTATTTTACTC
>OAWB01000317.1_pt1 | contig 37216 bp, 33 predicted proteins | sample 1550621 | NCBI WGS metagenome assembly OAWB01 (sample SAMEA2580107, study PRJEB22360) | human gut metagenome | biome: human gut; feature: human-associated habitat; material: faeces | place: Denmark | collected 2008/2010
TTGAGACCATTATTTTTTTTCTTTTACATACAATACCTGCCGGTAAATGTCATTGACCTTGGACAGGGATGCCTCCCCCGGCCCTATGACACGGATGCCGGAGTTCTTTATGACCCTGCCCAGACGCTGCGCAGTCTGTCTGCACACTTCTTCATCCGGTCCGGCAAGAAGAACCGTCAGCATCTGCCAGACCGGCGGGTAACAAAGCATGGTCCTGTATGCAATCTCCTGCTGATAAAATTCTTCATAGTCCTGGCCGGCCGCCGTCACGATACAGTAATGTTCCGGAGAATAGGTCTGAATCACCACCTCTCCGGCTTTTTCCCCTCTTCCGGCCCGGCCGGCCGCCTGAGTCAGAAGCTGGAAGGTCCGTTCTGCCGCCCTGAAATCATTGGCGTGCAGAGACAGATCCGCCGCCAGTATGCCTACCAGCGTTACGTCTGCAAAATCATGCCCCTTGACAATCATCTGGGTTCCCACAAGAATGTCCGCTTCACCGTCAGAAAATGATTTTAAGATCTTCTCATGGCTATGCTTTCTCTTTGTGGTGTCCATGTCCATCCGCAGCACTCTTGCCTCAGGGAATTCTCTCTTGATGGCGGCTTCCACTTTCTGGGTGCCCAGGCCGAAGGTCCCGATAAACGGACTTTTACACTCTGGACAGGCCTCCGGCATGATCTCCTCATATCCGCAGTAATGGCATCGGAGTTTTCCATCCCTGTGATATGTGAGAGATACATCACAGTGGGGACACTGCATGACAGTCCCGCAGCTTCTGCAGGACACAAATCCTGCATAACCTCTGCGGTTTAAAAACAGCATGATCTGTTCTTTCTTTTGGAGCCGGTCTTCGATCAGCCCGTACAGCCTGCGGCTGAACATGCTCCGGTTTCCTTGTTTTAATTCTTCCCTTAAATCCTCAATATAGACATCCGGCAGAACCGCTTCCTTTGCTCTCTGTTTTAACGTCCAAAGTCTATATTCCCCGTCAAGTGCTTTCTGATAGCTCTCAAGGGACGGTGTTGCCGATCCTAAAATCACTGCGGCGTCCTCCATCTCTGCCTTTTGAAGTGCCACCTCCCTTGCGTGGTATTTGGGGGTCTGTTCACTTTTATAGCTTCCCTCATGTTCCTCATCAATGATGATCAAGCCCAGGTTCGGAAACGGTACAAACAGCGCTGATCTCGGTCCAATGATGATATCAATCTCTCCGTTTTTAGCCCGGAGCCACTGATCATACTTTTCTCCCTTTGATAACCTGGAGTTCAAGATGGATACCCGCTCCCCGAATCTTTTAGTAAAACGGCAGACTGTCTGATAGGTCAGTGCGATCTCAGGGATCAGCACGATGGCCTGTTTTCCCATTCTGACGGCTTCCTCGATGGCCGCCAGGTAGACTTCCGTTTTCCCGCTCCCCGTAACTCCATGAAGCAGATAAGTCTTTCTCTCTCCCAAGGCATAGTCTTCCTTGAACTCCCGTATCAGTCTCTCCTGATCTTCATTCAGCGGCAGAGGCTCCTCTATCTGAAGACCTTTCGGGTTGGGATTTCTGTAAAACTGCTCACGCTGCACCCGGATAATTCCGTCCTTTTCCATACCTTCCACCGTTGTCCTGGGGATCTTTAAGTTCTTTATGACAGATTCCCAGGTAAGTTCCTGATGATCCATAAGTGCTGCCAGAAGCCTTGCTTTTGCCACATAATGCTTTCCAAAATATTCATCCAGCTGTGCAGGCGCATGTTCCATGGAAAGCAAGAGCTTCACAGTCTTCTTTTCCTTCTGCTTCATCTTATCCTGCACCGGGAGCACCGTCTTTAACGCCTGGATCATGGTGGAACCATAGTTTTCCCGGATCCAATACGCAAGCTGTATCATCCTGGACTCTGCATCTACGCTGTCTTCCTCTATGGAAAGGATTTCTTTTATCTTTTTGGGATCGTAATCTGCCCTGTCGGAAAGTCTGACCACATATCCCCTCTGCTCCCTGTTTCCGGCGCCAAACGGCACACGGACCGACTGGCCCACCCGGATCTGGTCACATAAGGAAAAAGGCACTCGATATTGAAATACCCGATCTAGTGCCTCATGCGAAATATTGATGATAATATCTGCGTATAATGTTCCCATAAATTATTCGATAACGTGCCCCTTCTGGCGCAGCACTTTGACCACACGGTCCACATACTCTCTGCAGATCTCATGGGATTTTGCTTCCACCATTACACGCACCAAAGGTTCCGTTCCGCTTTCCCTTACGAGAATCCTTCCGTCCTCTCCAAGTTCCTTCTCCACCGCTTCCACTGCCGCGATCACATCTGCATCTTCCCTTGCGTCTTTTTTATCTCTGACCTTAACATTTTCAAGAATCTGCGGGTAGATCTCCACGTCCCTTACCAGCTGCCCAAGAGACTGCTTCTGCTCCAGCATCGCTTCCATCACTTTCAGTGAAGTAAGAATCCCGTCTCCTGTAGTTGCAAACTTGCTGAAAATAATATGTCCGGACTGCTCTCCGCCTAAACCGTGTCCGTTTTTAGACATATTTTCATAGACATACTTGTCACCCACTGCTGTCTTCTCATAATCAATCCCGGCCTTGTCGAATGCTTTGTAGAGACCAAGATTTGACATAATCGTCGTCACGACGGTGTTGTTATTTAAGGCTCCATGCTCTTTCATATATTTTCCGCATACATAGAGGATCAGGTCGCCGTTTACCTCCATCCCGTTTTCATCCACAGCGATACAACGGTCTGCGTCGCCGTCATATGCAAATCCCACATCCAGGTGGTTTTCTTTCACATAGCCTTTGAGAATCTCAATGTGAGTTGAACCGCAGTTGGTATTGATATTGGTACCGTCCGGCTCATTGTTGATCACGTAGACCTCTGCTCCCAGTGTCTCAAATACATTCTTTGCGATACTGGATGAGCTTCCGTTAGAACAGTCAAGGCCGACTTTTACATTCTTAAATGACCGTGTGGCGAGGGAAATCAAATATCCTATGTAGCGGTTCCTTCCGGAAGCGTAATCCGTCGCTCTTCCGATATCACTCTTTGTCGCAAAAGGCAGCTCCCCTATCTCCCCGTCGATATATGCCTCTATCTGGTCTTCGATCTCTGCTTCCATCTTATGCCCCTTGGCATTGATCAGCTTGATTCCGTTGTCATAGTACGGGTTATGGCTGGCTGAGATCATGATCCCGCAGTCAAACTGCTCCGTGCGCACCACGTAGGACACACTCGGTGTTGTTGTCACATACAGCATATAAGCGTTGGCGCCGGATGCGGTAAGGCCTGCAACCAGTGCATGCTCAAACATATAGCTGCTTCTTCTTGTATCCTTTCCGATCACAACTTTAGGACGTTTTTTATTCTTCCCTAAATGCCATCCCAAAAATCTTCCTACTTTATATGCGTGTTCCACAGTCAGGTCGATATTTGCCTCCCCGCGGAAGCCGTCTGTTCCAAAATATTTTCCCATGATTGTTTGACCTCTTTCTCATAATTGATTTTCAAATAAATTAACCTAGACTGTATTATAACATAAAGTCTGATCAATGAAAAATAAAAAGTGGAGGGTCCATGCTTCAAATGTGCCTCGGCAAAGGAAAATAATATCAATTGGCATAAAAACAGAGATGCCGTAAAATCGTCTGTTTCTAACGATCTCACAGCATCTTCATTAACTGCTTTTCCGGCTGACTTTCACAACAACGGAAATATCTTCATCCTTAATTTCTCCTAAAGCCCTGAGCATTTTTTTCAGAGCAGGATACCAGATATCCTTTGGAAGTTCCTTTATCTCCTCTTTGGTCAGAAGGCTCGTTTGATCCTGTCTCGTCCCGAACAACCCTTCGTAACAGATCTCATACTGCTTTCCCCTGTCGATGACTCCCAGCTCTTCCAGCGTATTCATCATCCGGTAGACAGTAGCTCTTCCGATCGCAGAGTCGATCTTACTGGCCTCATAAAATATTTCTTTACAGCAGGAACAATTATTTTTAAGGATCACATCCAAGATCACTTTCCTTTGATTTGTAATCCTCAGCCCCTGCTCCCGAAGCTGCTCTATGATTTTTTCCCGGCTAAGTTCTGTGGTCATAATTCCTCCCATTCACATCTGCCTTTTTGCCGTCACTTTTAAAACTGATAACCAATATCATTTATAGTTTTATCATACGCAATTTCATTTGAAATGTCAAGTTATATTTGATACCAATTCTCAAAATCTCAAATTAACAGATTTTGTGATATAACACTTCCAGTGCTTCTTTCTGCAGTAACGCCGGATGGATTTTTTTAAGTCTGGATCCTTCGTATATTCCAGCAGGTACACTTTCTTTTTCCTGCCGGCCACCAAATTTAAATAGTCCAAAAAATATTTTCTGTCTTCCACCCTTGCTTTCCTAAGCTTCCTGCCCTTAAAATCAATCCTTGTGAATACCTCCTCCTGGTTGACTCCCGTGAGGATCGGCCCAAGTTTACGGTTGTTTTTGTAAAACTTCCTGACGAACGTATCCCCTCCGTTCAGTATGACTGCTTTCTTTCGGTAAGACCGGAGATGACACAAGATCTTCTTTAATCCGCGGTAGATCTTCTTTTTGGGAAACTCCGCATAGACGTCACAGTTGTCCACAAAAAATCCGTCCACTCCTTTTCCATTAAGCTGACCCGCAAGCTGCTTTATTTTTCTCTGCCAAGGCTTTTGGGAAACATCAACCCAATATTCCCCGTCCCAATTTTCATAAGGCTTCATAGTATATTTGCGGTATTTTTTATAGTAGGGACGAAAGTGCTCCAAAGACCCAATGTTTATATAACTGTATACAATATGCCCCTGTTTTTTCAGTTTTCTAATATCTTTTTTCTTAAAATACTGTGCATCGATCACGATGGTCTTATATTTTTTGAACTTATTTATTTCTTTTCTGCCTGCATTTAAGAACACGCCATATGTATAAGTAAACTTATTCTTTTTTGCAGCCTGGACCTCTGCGGGCTGCCCGGTCATGATCATTACCGCTGTCAAAATGCAGACTACCTTAACAGTCCAGTTCTTTGTGTATCCGGCCATGGCGGCTACCTCCGATGCTCCTCTTCATTAAAATAAGACTTATAATTGACATGGTAATTCCCGTCCGGGAATAAATAATGGTACAGGTCTACAAAATAATCGTCCGTCATACTTGCGATATAGTCCACTACGATCTGACAGGGTTCCTCATCTCTATAGGCGCTTGATGTCTCATAGTGTGCCCTGGCATCCTCCACATATTCTATATGATGCTTAAAGATCACAGAATCCTCATTCCCTTTGACTAAGTCGGAATACAGCTTTTCATAAACTTCTCTGAACATAGGTTCCACATTTTCCGTATAAATGCGGTCCAGTTTTTTGTTAAAGTAGATTTGCTCATAGTTTTCTTTCTTAGCATTCTTCATAGCCTCGTAATATTCGGAATCCAGCATAATATAATCCTTGCGGTAGCTGTTTTCCACGATATTCACCGTCAGATTGTTGATGATCTCCGCATTCTCCACACCTATCTCTCCCTGGGTAAAGATTCCACTGTTTTCGATAAGCTTTGCTTTCTTTGCATCCTGCCGGTCCTTTCCCAGATAAGCCACCATATCACAGATCCTCACGACACATCCTTCCAATGTAGAAGGAATCAGTGTTTTAATATAAGCCTTATCTCTGCTGCACTGTTCTGTCTTTTCATAAAACTCCTCAAAGGACACCATATGGCACGGACGGTACTCCTGCTGTTCAAACTCTCCGTTATGGCACAGGATTCCGTCCAGGGTCTGCAGAGAGACATTTCGTTGAAACATCCCATCCAAAACCCGCACGCTGTGGACGTTGTGCTGAAAATAGCGGCCTGTTTTCTCATGGTAGATCTGGTTTAAAAAGCGCTCTCCTGCATGGCCGAACGGCGTATGTCCGATATCATGCCCCAGCGCGATGGCCTCAATCAGGTCACAGTTTAAGCCCAGAAGCCTGCCGATATTCCTGGCAATCCTTGAGACAAGCTGGACATGAAGGGACCTTCTTGAGATATCGTCATTCAAGTAAAAGGAAAAAACCTGGGTCTTATCCGTATAACGGTTGTAATATGGGGAGTGAATGATCTTCTCCACATCCCTGACAAATGCCGGTCTCCAGAGACTGGCCTCATCCCGATCTTTATTTCTGCGGATCACCTGTTCATCCCTGCAGGCGTATGGATTGACCCATCCCTGTTCCCGGTCCTTTATGATTTCCTGCTGCCGTTCTTTTGATAATTTGTGATAGGTAAGCATTTTGTCCCCTCTCTTTCTAAATAAAATCGTTCCTTACAATTCTGGTATTCTGACCTGCGTAACAGAAAAAAGCCCGCAATCATCATTGCCGGCTTTTCTTCTTTCCAGCGCCCAGACGCTGTCCTTGTTTAATTTTTGTCTCGCACCCATCCTGTGTTCTGTCGAGAAGGCACTGGTCAATGTCCACCTTGTCTCCCTGAAAAAGCAGGACAATGGTAGATCCGCCGAATTCAAAGTAACCCTTTTCCATGCCGCGGCGCATACGCCCCTCCTCATGGTGGTTTACGATCCTTCCAACCATCAGAGCTCCCACTTCCATCTGTACCACATGGCCGAAATGCTCTGTCTTCATCATGGTAAATTCCCTGGCATTTTCTTTATAGATGGAAACATAATCATTGGCCACAGGATTTACGGTGTGATACGTTCCATTTATAAAATAGTTTTTGCTTTTCTTACCGTTGTCAATATAGCAGTACCTGTGATAGTCGTCCACAGTCAGACGCAGAATGACTGCGTAGCCGTTCATGAAATGATCTGCGATTTTTTTGCTTCTTAACAGCGACTCAACCGTATACACTGTATCTTTTACACAGAAAGAAGTATCCTCCGTGATACGGTATGCGCTGGCTTTGCAGTCGCACGGGCTGAACAGAATATTTTCATCCTCCGGCAGCGGACGCTTTCCAGGCCTGATCCTTCTGGTAAAAAAATCATTGTAGGAGGTATAGGATCTGTCCTCATACTCCCGCATATCGATCCTGTTTTTTCTGATAAAACGCTGAATCAGACATTTTGAACAGGACGTATTTAATATAAATCCCCCAAGCCTGGATACCCAGGGCTTTGTGAGAAACTTTAGTTTGATCCTTCCCAGAAAGGTCCCGTACAGCAGTTTTAAAAACTGATCCTGGAATGTCTCTTCCTCATAACAGCGGCCGCTTTGGTCTATATACTTCATTGACTGTCTCCTTTATAGAAAATAAATACGGACTGCCACCAGAATACCGATGATGACAAATGCGAACATACACTTTTTCCCAGGCTTAAACACGCTGAAATCAATCACAAACAAAAGAGAAATGATCAGCACAGCCAACAGGTATATGTAAGGAAACTGTGCGGTAAAAAAACGCTTCAGCTGATACACAATGGGCAGGATCAACGCCACTGACGTGACCGGAAGTCCCCGGTAATGTTTTCTTCTCTCACTTGTCTCTGCCTGTCTCTGTTCCTCAGTGACATTAAAAAATGCCAGGCGGATCACAGCCCCTAAAATATACATCATATAAATAATCTTTGCGTACCAGGCGTCCATCCCCATGGAGTATCCGATCACAACCGGAAACGCCCCAAAACAGATCAGGTCACAAAGGGAATCAATCTCAATCCCAAACTTCTTTGCATCGTCAGAACGTTTGATCATCTTCGCGACGGTCCCGTCATACATATCAGTGAATCCGGATATCATCAGACAAATCATTGCTATTTTAAAGTTGCCGTTGAATGCCGCTGACATGCCGAACACTGCACTCACAACGCCCGCATATGTCAGTATGACTGATACATTATAAAATCCTATCATAATTAAACCTCTATTCCTTACGCTTTATTGTCACATGTGCCACAAATGTTAAAAATGCACTGATCAGAACCAGCGCATAATAACTGATTCCGCGGCTCAATAACATGGCCGGATACAATAAGCTGCCCCTGAATATCTTCCTAAAGATACTTAAGAACAGACCTTCGCTGATTCCCATTCCTCCCGGAAGCGGCAGCATATCCACTGAAATTGAAATCACACACTGCAGTGCCACGATATCCACAAATCCCAGCGCTGACAGTCCCAATGCCCGGTAGACCAGATATGTGATGGAAAAATGCAGAATCCTCTGCGCCAATGTGACCAAAAACATCTCAAAGATCATCAACTTATGTTCTTTTATGACCGCAGCTGCCTTGTGGTAATCCTGCATCCATCCTTCGATCTTGCGGATCCTCTCCTCTTTCTTCTTAAGGATGTGGATCTTCTCCAGTCCCCGTGTCATTCCCAGCAATACTCTGGATGCCAGAGTGGGTTCAAATACAAGCATCAACATCAGTGCTACACAGAAAACGTTTAAGCCAATACCAAGATAAAAGAAAAAAGCCACCTGGGATATATAATCTGTGATCAGACCATGCCGGAAAATAAAGATCACCGCTCCCAAAAAGACAAGTACAAACTTATACAGTATTGTGACGATCATTAAAACAACGGTCCCGACTGACACGTCAACCTTGTCTCTGTTCATATAGTAAAGCTGAGCCGGCTGTCCTCCTGTAGCTGACGGCGTGATGCAGCTGAAGAAAAATCCTACAAATGAATAAAGAACGCAGTGCCTTTTTGGCACACGATACCGGAGTACACGAAGCATTCTGTCAATGATAAAAGATTCACAGCAGACAAATATAATGATCAGGGCAAAACCCAGTATATAGTAAACAGGACTGACGCTTCTCATGACATGCAGCAGTTCAGGCAGCTCTTTTCCCCGGAAAATTGCATAAAATGTAAGCCCGAACAGTGCAAAAAAGAAGATGCCGTTGCCAATCCAGCGCTTCTTATTCTCCATAACCTACCTCTTTGTCAATTGCCCTCTCCAAACGGACTCCTCTGTTGACCTTTGTGAAAATACCCTGCAGCTTCAGATACCAGTCCGTCTTCTGACCGACCAGATACATGGCTTCTGCCAGTAAAACTCCTGCAACAAGGTCTATGATGTAATGCTGCTTCGTTACCTGTGTGGAGATGCATACCAAGACCGCAAAAACACAAGAAAAACGCTGATACCATACAGGAACCTTTTTCTGACCGCGGATTCCCACATAACAGAACCAGCTGACCAGACAGTGGATCGACGGAAACAAGTTTGCCGACGGATCTACTGTATATACAAGTCTCAGCATTTGGTCCCAGAACCCGCTTCCGGTGATCTCAGGCCTTGCAAGTGTTGTCGGGATCAATACAAAAAAGACTCCGCAGACAATTCTGGAAAGAAAATCCCCCACTAAGAACCGATATAAATGCTCTTTTCCGATCCTTCCAATCATAATGTAATTCACTGCCCAAAAGAGATAACAGATCAGATAAATACTAGTGAATCCGGGAATAACGGGCACTGCCCTGTCAAAAGCTGTTGTAAAATCATAATGCTTTAAATCCCTGCACAAAATCTGGGTACCTGTATATATCAGTGAATTAAAAGTGAAAGAACAGATCAAAGGAAGCACTGCATATTTGGGAATTAAATTCCATAAATATCCTTGCTGTTTTTTCATGTTTCGCTCCTTTACAAACAAAAACCATGTCAGATATTTGACATGATTCTTGTTTAATTATAGCTTTCCCTTATCAAAATGTAAAGCTAAGCGCATTTATTTAATACATTTGTAAGAAAATTCAGGATCTGCGCTTTTTCTTCTTTCGGTTGAACACAAGATAAATACAAGGGATGAAAATCAATGTGAGCAAGGTTCCGTAAATCAGGCCTCCAATGGTGACGATTGCCATTGGCTGCACCATCTCTGCTCCGGATCCCATGCCAAGTGCCATTGTGGAAAGCCCCAGAATCGTTGTGATGGCTGTCATCAGGATTGGCCGGATTCTCATAGCCCCTGCAGTTATGACGGCATCCATCATCTCGCAGCCTTTATCTCTCAGCTGGTTCACAGTATCCACCAGCACGATTCCGTTGTTTACAATGATACCCGACAGCATAACAAAGCCGATCATTGCAATAATGCTGAGATCCTTGCCTGCCACAAACAGTCCGATGAGCCCTCCTGTAAATGCCAGAGGGATCGTAAACAGAATGATGAACGGAGACTTTAAGGACTGGAACTGAGCAACCATGATCAAGTACATAAATGCAATTGCCAGTATTAACATAAGCCCAACCTGGCCCGCTGTTTCATTGATAGATTCCATTTCACCCGCTATCTTGTAGCTGTAGCCTGCCGGTGCCTTATATCCCTTCAAAGCTTTCGTTACATTCTCGCTGACAATACCAATATTATATCCGTCCTTCAGTTCTGCTGTCACAGTCAGAATTCTCTCCTGTTCTGACCTTGAGATTGTAGAAAGACTGTCGGTATCGTGGAAACTTGCAACTTTGGATAGAGCGACCTCCTTGCTTTCACCTTTCTGTGTTCCGGTAAGCTTCATTTTTTTCAACTGTGATCTTGTGATATTGTCCTTTGTATCATTGGACACCTTTACGTCCCACTGTTTCTCATTCTGGTTGATCGTCGTAGCCGTGGAGCCTTCCTGGAGCTTCGCATTTAGCTGCTGATATACGGTAGCCACTGTCAGGCCGTATTTTGCAGCCTTGGCCTTATCCACCGTCACATGGATATCCGGTGTGGTTTCCTCCTGGCCGTCACTTATATTTTTTGTTCCTTTAACGGTGCCCACTTTCTTCGCTATATCCCTGGCAGTTTTTCTCAGGGTATTCATATCATTTCCTTTTACTTCAATGGAAATACCGCTTCCTCCAAGGGCGCTCATATCCATATTGGACTCCTGCACCTGGATCTCACAGTCGAATTTCTTAGTCTTATTCAAGATTTCGTTTTTAATTTCTTTGTTGGTGTGTTTTTTGTCTTCCTTTAACATAATGTAGACACTTGCAGTATCCTGGTTTGCCTTACTTGAAGATGAAGTACCCCCGATTCCTGAAGAGCTGCTCACCATAGCACCCACACTGTCTACGTCAGAGATTTCACGGATCTTCTTCATGACAGTATCTGACATGGCGGCTGTATCGCTTAGTCCTGACCCCTTCGGCATCTCAATGGTAAGACTCATCTCTGTACTGTCCATGGATGGCATAAGGGAGGTACCGATCTTAGTCGCTCCGATGACCGCGCCCACAAACACTGCCAATGTCAGAATGATTGCGATCCACTTGCGCTTCAGAACCTTTTCCATTACACCTCGGTACAGAGACTGGAGGCCGTCAAACAGCTTGTTATCTTTCTCTGTCACTTTGTGCAGTACGCCAGCAGACATCATCGGCACAAAGGTTACCGCCACGATCAGACTGGCGATCAATGAGTATCCGATGGTCAGTGCCATATCAGAAAACAGCTTTTTGGTCAGCCCTGTGGTAAATACGATGGGCAGAAAAACTGAAATCGTTGTCAGCGTGGAAGCCGTAATAGCACCTGCCACTCCCTTGGCACCCTCAATGGCCGCCTCTTTGACCGGCACTCCTTCCTTTCTCAGCCGGTAGATATTTTCTATGACGACAATCGAATTATCTACCAGCATACCGACTCCAAGTGCCAAGCCGGAAAGTGAGATCACATTCAGGGTAATACCGCTGAAGTACATCATGACTACCGCAAAGATGACGCTGATTGGTATGGAACAGGCAATAACCGCTGTAGGTTTGATATCCTTTAAGAAAACAAGCAGGATCAATACTGCCAGTACTGCACCCATCCCAAGGTTCTGTAAGACGGAGCCAACTACCATGTCAATGTAAATGCCCTGATCCATCAGGTTTGTATAATGCAGTCCCGGATTTTCTTTCTTAAGAGTATCCAGCTTTTCAGACACTCTCTTGGATACGTCCGCTGTGGAATAATTATTCTGTTTCTGCACACTCAGAACCACCGCATCATTTCCATTGATCCTGCAGTATGTGTCTTTCTTGTTATTGACTACAGCCACATCTGCCACATCGCTTAAACGGATCGGGGCAAAATTCTTAATGCCAAGATCCATCAACTCCAGGTCCTCCAGGTCCTCCTGGCTGGAAACCTTGTCCCCGACTCTTACAAGATACTGGGTATTATCTTCCGAGATATAACCTGCCGGCATCTCAAAATTCTGAGCAATCAGCATGGCTTTTACATTATCCACAGTGATCTTATCCTTAATGTTGGCCGCTGCTTTTGCCTGCTTTTTGCTGGCGTCCAGCTGCTGCTGCCCCATTGTGATCTGGGACTCGCCCTGTGCGATCCCGATCTCTCCTGATGTCATCTGGCTGTTTGCATTAGCTGACTGTGCAGTCACCGTAGTCAGATTGGCATCTACCTCTTTCTTGCCTTTCTGTATCTGCTTCAGTGCCTGTTTTAAGGCCTTTATATTTTTATCCAGCGTCTTGATGGTGCTGTCGGCTGTCTTGAGCTGCTTGTTTATCTCCGCGATCTGTACCTGGAGCTGCGCTTTCTGTGCAGGATCCGTCACCGTCTTAAGCTGCTCCTCCAACTGTTTGACACTTGCCTCTCCTGCCTGCTTTACAAGCTCCAAAACCTTTTTCTGATTCTCAAGGTTTGTCAGAGCACTTGTAACCTCGACTTCCTTCTGGGCAAGGCTCAGTTTTCCGCTGTTTAAGGCAGTCTGTGCCTTGGCCAGTGTATTGTTTAACTCGGTTCTCTTAGAGTTGAGCTGGGCTTTGCTTCCGTCCAGCTTTGATTTCGCACGGTCCAGCTTATCCTGGGCCTCGTCAAACTGGCCGTTTAAGGCCCTCTGTATCTTTTTATTGAGGGATTTAATCTTATCCTCATTGATAATGACATTGATATTTTCCTCAAGCATTCCTGTCTGGCTCACAGAAGCCACACCTTCCACTGCTTCCACCCCAGGCGAAACTTTGTCCTTGATGAGCTTGGATATCTCCGACATATCTTTGTTATCTGAATCCATCGCTGTTACAAGGACCGGCATCATATCCGGATTTAACTTCATGATCGTAGGATTACCCACCTTATCCGGCCAGTATCCCTTGATCATATCCAGCTTTTCCCGCATATCAAGAGCTGCGGAATCCATATTAGCATCCCCCTCAAACTCCATATATACAATGGACATATTCTCGCTGGAAGAAGATGCTACCTGCTTGATATTAGAAATTGTAGCCATAGCCTGTTCCACAGGCTTTGTCACGGTGGTCTCCACTTCCTCCGGAGAAGCCCCCTGATATGTAGTCATAACAAGCGCATATGGAAGTTCCATACTCGGAAGCAGATCTGTGGTCATTTTTGAAAAAGAGACAACTCCCAAAATGATCACAAGGACGACGCCTACAATGACAGTATATGGCTTTCGTACACTAAACTTTGAAAACATGATTTTACCCCTTCTGACTTTTTGTATTATAAGAATAATACAATGTTAGCATGACCGGCAAGATGATTCAAGTTTTTTTGAATATTATTTTATATTCCTACGTAAAATAAAAAGAAAAAAGGAGATAGATTGAAATATGAATGAGACATATCCATTTTCCCTCGAACCGCTTCCATACGATTATGATGCACTGGAACCAGTGATTGATGCTGAGACTCTCAGATTTCACCACGATAAACATCTTGCTGCTTATGTAGAGAAGCTGAATGCTGCGATCAAACCACACGAGGAGCTGCACAACATGACATTAGAACAGCTTCTCACTGAACCGGATAAAATACCTGAGAATGCAAAGACTGCTATTAAAAACAACGGCGGAGGTGTTTATAATCATCAAGTCTATTTTAATGCCATGGAAAAAGATGAATTCACTACCCCGGAAGGTGAAATCGGGAAAGCAATCGAAAGAGATTTTGGATCTTTAGATGCTTTTATGAAAGAAATGACAGAAGCTGCCCTCACAGTGTTCGGTTCTGGTTATGGATGGCTTGTAAATCACAACGGAACGTTAGAAGTCATAAAGCTCCCGAATCAGGATGTGCCGCTCAGTGATACCCTTTATCCCCTTCTCCCCGTAGATGTCTGGGAACATGCGTATTATCTCCAATATCAAAACCGCCGTCCGGATTATGTGAATAACTGGTTTTCTCTGATCAATTGGGATTACGTAAACAAAAGGCTGGAAGACAGTAAGAAATGGTTTGAATCACAAAAGTAATTTGAAATATTAAAAAAATGGAACGATCCGGTATAGTTATCCGATCGTTCCATTTTGTATTTATCGTCTAAACGTCTACACTGTAGTTTGGTGCTTCTTTTGTGATATGGATATCATGCGGATGGCTTTCTTTCAGAGATGCAGCCGTGATCTGTACAAACTGTCCCTTTTCCTGAAGCTGCTCCACCGTCTTTGCGCCGCAATATCCCATACCGGAACGTAGTCCACCAAGCAACTGGAATATGGTATCTTCCGCTGTTCCCCTGTAAGCAACACGTCCCTCGACACCCTCTGGAACCAGTTTCTTAGCATTGGTCTGGAAGTAGCGGTCTTTGCTTCCACATTCCATAGCAGCTAAAGATCCCATTCCACGGTATACTTTGTATTTTCTTCCCTGGTAAAGTTCAAATTCTCCAGGACTTTCGTCACATCCAGCCATCATGCTTCCGAGCATACATGCGCTGGCTCCGGCTGCGATAGCTTTTGTAATATCTCCTGAGAACTTGATACCACCGTCAGCGATGATTGGAATTCCGGCTTTTTTAGCCTCCTCATATGCTCCCATGATTGCAGTTATCTGTGGCACTCCGATTCCTGCCACAACTCGTGTAGTACAGATGGATCCAGGGCCAATTCCCACTTTAACTGCGTCAGCTCCTGCCTCGATCAATGCCTTTGTACCCTCTGCCGTAGCCACGTTCCCTGCAATGACCTGAAGCTCAGGATATGCTTCTTTTACCATTCTGACTGCTTTTAGTACATTGGCTGAGTGTCCATGTGCTGAATCAACGACAACTACATCCACATGTGCATTTACCAGTGCGTCAACTCGGTCTAAAATGTCTGCTGTGATGCCGACTCCGGCTCCGCACAACAGCCTGCCCTGCTCATCTTTTGCAGCATTTGGATATTTGATCTGTTTTTCAATATCCTTGATTGTGATCAAACCTTTTAAATTAAAGTCCTTATCCACGATCGGCAGCTTTTCTTTTCTGGCTTTTCCTAAAATCTGTTTTGCCTCTTCCAGTGTAATGCCTTCCGGAGCTGTCACCAGATGTTCAGATGTCATAGATTCTTTGATCTTTTTAGAAAAATCCGTCTCAAACTTTAAATCACGGTTTGTGATAATTCCAACCAGTTTGGTTCCCTCAGTAATCGGCACTCCTGAAATACGGTATTTTGCCATCAGATCATCTGCGTCCTGAATCGTATGGTCCGGGCTTAAAGAGAATGGATCAGTAATAACGCCGTTCTCAGAACGCTTCACCTTGTCCACCTCGTCTGCCTGCTGTGCAATGGTCATATTCTTATGAATGATTCCGATTCCACCTTGTCTTGCCATTGCAATAGCCATGCGGTGTTCCGTAACAGTATCCATGCTGGCACTCATCAAAGGAATATTTAATGTAATCTTGTTTGTCAGACGGGTAGCAGTCTCAACTTCATTCGCGATTACTTCTGAATATCCCGGCACTAATAAAACGTCGTCAAATGTAATTCCCTGGCCAATTAACTTTCCCATTTTTTCCTCGCTTTCTATCTCTTTCGTAATCTAATTTATAGTTTTATACTATAACAAATTCTAAATTCTTTGTCAACAAACAAAGGATTATTGTCTGATAACAATAATCCTTTGTACATTCGATTTAGTCTTCTGTGATTAAAATTTTGGAACCGACTTTTAACTTAGGCATAGGATTTGCCTCAACACAGATGCTTCCCGGCAGCCCTGCCTCAGACGCTCCGCTGAATACTACAGTTAGATGTCCCAATGTTTCTAAATTTGACTGGGCAATTTCCCCTACAGCAGTAATTTTAAATTCAGCATCATCAATAACCAGTGTATTCCCTTTGCTGATCGTTCCGTCTATCTGGTTGACATCAATGAAATGACAGAAGTCTTTCAATGTGTCCGGAACATTCTCGCCGAACAGCACAAACATTCCTTCGTCATAAAAGGCATCAACCTGGTCTCCCAACTCATAGACAGACGTTTGAAAAATTGTTTTGCTCATATCCTGTCCTCCTGATTATCCTCTTAATTTTTTGTCGATCGCCGCTGCTGCTTTTTTGCCGGCACCCATAGCCAGTATGACGGTTGCCGCACCAGTGACTGTATCTCCTCCTGCATAAACTCCATCTTTGCTTGACTCCATTGTCTCTTCATTGACAATGATTCCGCCCCATTTTTGAACATCCAGTCCTGGGGTAGTCTGGCGGATCAATGGATTCGGGCTTTGACCGATGGCGATTACGACAGTATCAACATCAATGTCGTAATTGGATCCTTCAATCGGAACAGGAGATCTTCTTCCTGATGCATCAGGCTCACCTAATTCCTGTTTTACAATCTCCATCTTATCTACCCAGCCGTCTTCATTGGCTTTAATAGCAACCGGATTGTTTAAGAATTTGAAGATGATTCCTTCTTCTTTTGCATGGTGAAGTTCCTCCAGACGTGCCGGAGCCTCTTCCTCACTTCTTCTATAAACAATATAAACTTCATCCGCACCCAAGCGTTTTGCTGTTCTTGCTGCATCCATTGCCACGTTTCCTGCTCCCACAACCGCAACTTTCTTTCCGATCTTTACAGGAGTCGGATACTCTGGAAATTCATAACCCTTCATCAGGTTCACACGGGTTAAAAATTCGTTTGCAGAATAAACACCAAGGTAGTTTTCTCCTGGTATATTTAAGAATCTTGGAAGTCCTGCGCCGCTTCCTACAAAAACTGCCTCATACCCCTGCTCCATCAGTTCATCGATGGTGACAGATCTTCCAACGATCACATTAGTCTCAATCTTAACTCCGAGATTCTCAACTGACTCTATTTCTTTTGCTACTAAGTCCTTCGGCAGACGGAATTCTGGGATGCCATAACTCAGTACTCCACCCGGTTTGTGAAGTGCCTCAAAAACAGTAACCTCATATCCCTTTTTAATCAGTTCCCCGGCACAGGTGATACCAGCAGGTCCGCATCCGACCACTGCAACTTTTTTTCCATTTTTTTCGATGTTCACTTCCACCGGCTTTGCGTTTGCCATATGATAGTCTGCCACGAACCGTTCCATACGTCCGATTCCCACAGCCTCACCTTTGATTCCTCTGACACATTTCCCTTCGCACTGGTTTTCCTGAGGACATACACGGCCACAGATGGCAGGCAGGGCATTCTCACTTGTGATCACTTCATAAGCGCCTTCAAAGTCTCCAGCTGCTACCTTTTCAATGAACTCAGGAATCGGTACATTGACCGGACATCCGTTCACACAAGGTTTATTCTTACAGTTTAAGCAGCGGGTTGCCTCTTCCATAGCCATTTCTTTCGTATATCCCAAAGCAACTTCTTTAAAATTCTTATTCCGAACATTCGGATCCTGTTCCGGCATTGCTACTTTATTTGGACTCATATTTGCCATGACTACTTACCCCTCCCAATCTTGCATTCGTGTTCTTCTTCTCTAAACATTGTCTGACGTTTCATACACTCATCAAAGTTCACCTGGAATCCGTCAAAATCCGGTCCGTCTACGCAGGCGAACTTTGTCTCTCCGCCTACAGTGACGCGGCATCCGCCGCACATTCCGGTTCCATCAATCATGATAGGATTTAAGGACACCATGGTAGGAATATCGTGCTGTTTTGTAATGTTTACAACATTTTTCATCATGATCAACGGCCCGATCGCAATCACTTCATCATACTTGACGCCTTTTGCAATCTGATCTTCCAGTACATTGGTAACGAATCCCTTTGTCCCAAGGCTTCCGTCATCTGTAGCGATGAAAACATTTTCACAAAACTCTTCAAATTTTTCCTTTAAAATGACAAACTCTGCACTCTTGCCGCCAATTATGACATCAACTGGAACTCCCATATCGGCAAGCTTGCGCAGCTGAGGGTAAAGTGGTGCTGCACCGACTCCTCCTGCCACACCTAAAACTCTCTCTCTTTTATGTAACATGGATGGCTGTCCAAGCGGACCAACAAAATCGGCTACAAAATCTCCCTCTTTTTTCTTGCTCAATAATTCCGTAGAATAGCCGACAACCTGATAAATAATTGTGACAGTTTCTTTCTCTCTGTCATAGTCAGCGATGGTTAAAGGAACCCTCTCTCCATTTTCATCCACGCGGATAATGATGAACTGCCCTGGTTCACATTTCCTTGCTACAAACGGCGCGTGAATTTCCATCAATTCAACCAAGTTATTAAGTGTCTCTTTTTTTACTATTTTATACACCAAATACACCTCTTTCTGCATCTTTTAATATCTTTTTTATTATATCGTGAATCTGCACAATAGCAAAGCATTTTTTGCAAATTCTTAAAATACTCTTAATAAAAGCAAAAACCATCCCTTGTTTCGGCATAGCAAAGTGTTGAAATACATCTATGCAAACAGAACTTTTGTGTATTTAGGCCACAAAAAGAGAAGGTACTTGTGCCCTTCTCCTTACAATATCTTATTGAGTCTGTCACTGTGGTCGATCACGGTCTTTTTTAGAAGTTCTATATCTGTCTCAAGGACCTCCTGCCTTTTGATGACCATCTTGTATCTGGATGAATCTTCCCGGTTTTCAAACAAAACATTCAGTTTTGTACAGATCTCATTTTCCAAGATCATATGGATATCTGAGAAACCAGATTCCATTGCAGTTCTGAGTCCGGACACTTCCCCTTCGGTACGTTCCAGACGAGACGCTATAGAGTCTGTCTTCTCAGAAAGAAGATTTGTCTTTTCTGCAAGAATATCAGTCCGCTGAAGCAGCAGACTGTTTTGTTCACACAAAAGCTGTGTCGTTCTGTCTAATCTATCTGTTTTTTCTTCCAGAGAATCTGTTCTTTTCCTTAGCTGCTTAATATCGTGTTCCATTCTATCAGTTTTTTGATCCAGACGACAGATGCTCTGATTCATCTCATCGGTTTTTTCATTCAGGTTTTGGATATTCTGCTCCATTGCATCAGTCTTTTGATTCAGGTTCTGGATATCCCTCTCCATTACATCGGTCTTTTGATCCAATCTCTTAAGATCCTTGCTCAGAGTATCCGTTTTCTCTTCCAAGATATCAGTTTTTTTATCCAGTCTCTGAATATCCTGACTCAGCTTATCGGTCTTCTCATCCAGCCTCTGAATATCCTGTGTCAACCCGTCGGTCTTCTCATCCAGTCTCTGAATGTCCTGTGTCAACCCGTCGGTCTTCTCATCCAGTCTGTGAATGTCCTGTGTCAACCCGTCGGTCTTCTCATCCAGTCTCTGAATGTCCCGGCTCATCCCGTCAGTCTTTTCGTTCAGCTTCTGGACATCCTGTGTCAATCCGTCAGCCTTCTCATCTAGTTTCTGGATATCCTGTGTCAGTCCGTCAGTCTTCTCGTCCAGTCTCTGGATGTCCCGGCTCATCCCGTCGGTCTTTTCGTCCAACCTATGGATATCCTGCGTCAGTCCGTCAGTCTTCTCGTCCAGCCTCTGGATGTCCCGGCTCATCCCGTCGGTCTTTTCGTCCAACCTATGGATATCCTGCGTCAGTCCGTCAGTCTTCTCGTCCAGCCTCTGGATGTCCCGGCTCATCCCGTCGGTCTTTTCGTCCAACCTATGGATATCCTGTGTCAGTCCATCAGTCTTCTCATCCAGTCTCTGGATATTCTGTGTCAGTCCGTCAGTCTTCTCGTCCAGCCTCTGGATATCCTGTGTCAGTCCATCAGTCTTCTCGTCCAGCCCCTGGATGTCCCGGCCCAATCCGTCAGTTTTCTCGTTCAGCTTCTGAATGTCCTGACCCAGCACATCTGTTTTTTCTTCCAGTTTTTCTGTCTTAACAGTCAGCAGGTCAACCTTTCCCTCCACACGCTCCATTCTTCCGTCAAATGTAATCATACTGGAATTCATCTGTTGCATTAAATCATACATGTCTTTCATCATCTGTTCTTCAGGCAAAACATCACTTCCTTTCTTCTACAAATGTTATAAATTGTAAATATTATACTTCTTTTACTCTTTTATGTCCAGTCATTTGTACTAGAATACCTTTTTCATGTCATAAAAAAAAGAAGACTGACGTATTTATCAGTCTTCTTCCTATATCTGTATTCCTTTTACATCTTAATTCTATCCGTATGCGGATTACATCATACCCATTCCTGGTGCCCCTGCTCCAGCTGGCATTGCCGGCGCATCTTCTTTGATGTCAGCCACTACAGACTCTGTTGTCAATAAAGTAGACGCCACAGATGTTGCATTCTGTAATGCACTTCTTGTAACCTTAGCCGGATCAATGATACCTGCTTCGATCATGTCAACATATTTTCCGTTTAACGCATCAAAACCAAATCCGATTTCCTGTTCTTCCACTTTATTAATGATAACAGATCCTTCCAGACCAGCATTTGCAGCAATGTGGAATAACGGAGCCTGGAGCGCTTTCAAGATGATGTTTGCACCTGTCTTCTCGTCACCCTCTAATTCCTCAGCCATTGCTGCTACGTTTTTAGAAGCATGGATATATGCAGATCCACCGCCGAAGATAATACCTTCTTCAACTGCCGCTTTCGTTGCCGCAAGAGCATCTTCCAGACGAAGCTTGCTTTCCTTCTGTCTCTGTTGCCGCACCTACACGGATAACTGCAACTCCTCCGGATAATTTTGCAAGTCTTTCCTGTAATTTTTCTTTGTCAAATTCAGAAGTAGTTTCTTCAATCTGTCCTTTGATCTGTCCAATTCTTGCCTGGATTGCATCCTTGGATCCTTCTCCGTCAACGATGACTGTATTCTCTTTTTCAACTTTCACAGATTTCGCGCGTCCTAACTGGTCTATTGTGATCTCTTTCAGGTCTAATCCCACTTCCTCAGAAATCACTGTACCGCCTGTTAAGATTGCAATATCTTCTAACATAGCTTTTCTTCTGTCACCATATCCAGGTGCTTTCACAGCACAAACAGAGAATGTTCCGCGAAGTTTATTTACGATCAGAGTTGTCAATGCTTCCCCTTCGATATCTTCAGCGATGATCAGCAGTTTCTTTCCACTCTGCACGATCTGCTCTAAGATTGGGAGAATATCCTGGATGTTTGAAATCTTCTTATCAGTGATCAGGATGTATGGATCTTCCAGCTCAGCAACCATTTTTTCCATATCTGTTGAGAAGTAAGCAGATAAGTATCCGCGGTCAAACTGCATACCTTCTACTAAATCTAATTCTGTCTTCATTGTCTTAGATTCTTCGATGGTGATGACACCGTCATTCGATACTTTTTCCATAGCATCTGCTACTAACTCGCCAACTTCCTCATCACTTGCAGAAATTGCTGCAACTTTCGCGATCTGGTCCTTGCCATTTACTTTGCTGCTCATCTCAGCGATTGCTTCCACTGCAGCGTCTGTAGCTTTTTTCATTCCTTTTCTCAAAATGATCGGATTCGCACCTGCTGCCAGGTTCTTCATTCCTTCATTTACCATTGCCTGAGCTAATACAGTTGCTGTTGTAGTACCGTCACCCGCAACATCATTTGTCTTAGTTGCCACTTCTTTGACGATCTGAGCACCCATGTTCTCAAATGCATCTTCTAACTCAATTTCTTTTGCGATGGTAACACCGTCATTTGTGATCAAAGGGATACCAAAAGATTTGTCTAAGACAACATTTCTTCCCTTTGGTCCGATGGTAACTCTGACTGTATCTGCTAACTGGTTCACACCTGCTTCTAATGCTTTTCTTGCCTCAATACCGTATTTGATTTCTTTTGCCATGATTCGTCTCCTCCAAAAATCTTATTCTACAACTGCTAAAATATCGTTCTGTTTTACGATGATGTACTCATCATCTCCACATTTTACTTCAGTTCCCGCATATTTGGAATAGATGACTTTCTGTCCGTTTTCTACTTCCATTTTTACTTCATCCGTTCCAGGTCCTACTGCAACAACTTCCGCTTCCTGCGGTTTTTCCTGAGATGCTGTTGTCAACACGATTCCGGATTTTGTGGTAGTCTCTGCTTCTAACTGTTTCAGTACTACTCTGTCTCCTAATGGTTTTAAATTCATATCATTACCTCCTAAAATTCAGATGAAATTCTTTTGTCTTATTTACCCGATTATTGTTAGCACTCACTTAGCTCGAGTGCTAATCACAAAATATAGTATAACACCCTATCAAAAAAATGCAAGAGCTTTTTCGAAAAATTTTATCACTTTTCATCAACCAGCCGATAGAGGTCTCCAAACTCTTTCCGCGCCTGTTTTGTACACTGTCTGACGAAATCTGTCTTAGCTCTCGTATATGCATCTCTGTCGTGCTCAAACCGCTTTTGAAGTCCGATCTTCAATTTGCCATACTCCTCCGCAGCTCCTTTATGCCTCCTTAAATAGTCACGGAAATATAATTCATCCCAATCTCCGGGATACCGAACATGGAGATGGTAAACCCGTTTGGCAAATCCGTTTAATGTATACCCCTTCAGGAACGTCATGTGGGGTGGCGGATTCTTCGGCTGTTTTGTATAGATATAACCTTCCTTTTGGAGAACTGAGGCCAAATGTTCTAAATTATATCCCTCTTTAATCTCCAATAAAATATCAATCGTTGGCTTTGCCAATAGTCCCTCGACCGCGGTGCTGCCGATGTGGCTGGACCGGGCCACGTGTTCCTTTCCGATTATGTGGAGCAAAAGCTTCCTTTCATTTTCATACATCTGTTTCCATTCCTTTTTATGCCCGGTTAAAATGATAGGAAAGAGTATCCAAAGTTCTTCGTTGGACATTTCCGTAAGCTTTTTCATGATTTCCCCTTTCTTTATTGTCGTAAAACAGCTTATCTTTCTCTTATTTTGGCTGATAGGAACTTTTCATGGAGACAATCCGGTTAAATACCATATGCTCCGGTGTAGTATCCTTTGTATCAAGACAGAAGTATCCCTGCCTTACAAACTGAAAACTATCGCCGGGAGCGGCCTCTAAAAGACATGGCTCCACATAGCAATCCGTGAGTATCTTAAGAGAATCCGGATTCAGGTTGATCGATCCGTCCTCATTATAGACACCTTTTTCCTCATCCACGATATTTTCGTATAACCGGACTTCCGCCTTCTTGGCAAACGGCACTGCCACCCAATGTATGGTGCCCTTAACCTTTCTTCCATCTGGACTGTTTCCTCCTCTGGATTCAGGATCATAAGTGCAGTGAACTTCGGTCACATTACCATCTTCATCAGTTACGTAATCCGTGCAGGTCACGAAATATCCATTCATCAGACGCACTTCATTGCCCGGATATAAGCGGAAGTACTTCTTCGGACGCTCAATCTTAAAGTCATCCCTTTCAATATAAAGTTCCCTGCAGAACGGAACCTTTCTCACTCCCATCTCTTCATTTTCCTGATTGTTTTTCACTTCCATATACTCTACCTGGTCTTCTGGATAATTTGTAATGACCAGTTTGACTGGATCCAGGATGGCTGAAACCCTTGGCTTTTTCAGTTTCAGATCATCTCTGATACAGTACTCAAGCATGGCGTAATCTACAGAACTGTGACTCTTGGCCACGCCGACCAGTTCCATGAATCTACGGATAGACTCTGGAGTATAACCGCGGCGTCTTAATGCGGATAATGTCACCAGTCTCGGATCATCCCATCCGTCTACGATTCCCTCATCTACTAACTTCTTAATATAACGCTTTCCTGTCACCACATTGGTCAGGTAAAGCTTTGCAAATTCAATCTGTTTCGGAGGATGCTCAAATTCACACTCCTGTACGACCCAGTCATATAACGGCCTGTGATCCTCAAACTCCAGGGTACAGATGGAATGAGTCACACCTTCAAAGGCATCCTCTAGAGGATGGGCAAAATCATACATAGGATAAATACACCAATCCCCGCCAGTGTTGTGATGCTCCATTCTGGCAATACGGTAAAGGATTGGATCCCTCATGTTCATATTGCCGGAAGTCATATCAATCTTAGCGCGGAGCACCTTGCTTCCGTCCTCAAACTCCCCGTTTTTCATCGCCCGGAATAACACAAGATTTTCTTCCGGAGTACGGTCTCTGTATGGGCTGTTTTTTCCCGGCTCCGTCAAAGTCCCTCTGTATTCCCTTATCTCTTCTGGTGTCAGATCACACACATAGGCCTTTCCTTTTTTAATCAAAAGCTCTGCGCATTCATACATCCTGTCAAAATAGCTGGATGCAAAATAAATATTCTGGTCATAGTCTGCTCCGAGCCATTCCACATCCTCTTTGATTGATTCCACATATTCTGTCTTTTCCTTTGTGGGGTTTGTATCATCAAAACGGAAATGAAAATCCCCTCCGTACTCCTTGGCCAGACCATAGTTTAAAAGAATCGACTTGGCATGTCCGATATGCAGGTAACCGTTTGGCTCCGGTGGAAACCTGGTTACAATTTTTTCGTATTTCCCTTCTTTCAGATCCTCATCAATGATCTGCTCAATAAAATTTTTTGAGATGACCTCTTCCATTGTGTCTCCATTCCTCCATACTTTTCATTATTCTTTAATAATATAAGACATAATTTAAATACAATCAAGGGCTTCCCTTACATTTGCCACACCCAGAAGCCGCATCTTTGTCTTGATCTTTAAGCTGTCCACATTTGCCTTGGGCAGAATACAGGTTTTAAATCCAAGCTTCTCTGCCTCCTTGATCCTCTGGTCACCCTGGGATACTCTCCTGATCTCTCCCACAAGACCCACCTCGCCGAAAATGATCGTGTCCTCAGGCAAAGGCAGATTTTTATAGCTGGATGCAATGGCTAAAATGATCCCTAGGTCGATGGCTGGCTCCCCGAGCCTCATACCCCCGGCCAGGTTTACATAGGCGTCACAGCCGCCCAGCTGCAGGCCGACCCTCTTTTCCAAGACTGCCATGAGAAGATTGACCCTGTTGTAGTCGATCCCCACGGCAGTCCTCCTGGGCATCTGGAAGCTGGTTGGGGAGATCAGTGCCTGGATCTCAATGAGAATCGGCCTGGTTCCCTCCAGTGAACATACCACCACAGAACCTGAGGCATCCACAGGACGGCCATTTAACATCATCTTGGATGGATTTTCCACCTCCACAAGACCGTTTCCGCACATCTCAAACACTCCGATCTCATTTGTGGAGCCAAAGCGGTTTTTTACGCCCCTCAGGATCCGGTATGCCGCTTCTCTCTCTCCTTCAAAATAAAGGACCGTATCCACCATATGCTCCAGTGTCCTCGGCCCTGCCACAACGCCTTCCTTTGTCACATGTCCCACAATAAAGACAGCGATATTTTCTTCCTTGGCGATGCGCATCATCTGCGCGGTCACTTCCCTAACCTGAGAAACACTACCCGCCGCAGCGGTGAGTTCTTCACTGTACATGGTCTGGATAGAGTCGATTACCACAAATTCTGGCCGGACCTTCCGAACCGACTCCAGGATCTCTTCTAAATTTGTCTCACAAAACAGGAGAAGCTCATCTTCAAATGTTCCAATCCTCTCAGCGCGCATCTTGATCTGGTGAGCCGACTCTTCCCCGGAAACATACAGAACCTTTCGTTTTGCATTGACTAAATTCCTGCAGACCTGGAGAAGCAGAGTGGATTTACCAATTCCCGGATCTCCTCCCACCAGCGAAAGGGAACCGGTCACAATGCCTCCTCCAAGGACTCTGTCCAGCTCACCGATGCCTGTGGGAATCCGCTCCTCGCTCTTTATAGAAACCTCGGACATACTCATAGGAGAGGCAGAAGCCCGCTTGGGCTTTGCCCCTCCCTTTTTTGTCACTGACTGCTTTTCTTCTACAAAGGTGTTCCATGATTTGCAGGCCGGACACTGTCCCATCCACTTGGACGATTCATGTCCGCACTCGCTGCAGAAAAATACGGTTTTTGCCTTTGCCATATCAGTTCCTGCTCCCTACTGTTTCTTCACACGGACCATAGCGGTCATGCCTGGATTCAACTCAACACTCAGGATCAGCTTTCCTCCGAGGTTTGCCTTCATGGTTCCTACGTTGGTATTGTCTATATACACGCGGTACTCTTGTTCAGGCTCCACTTCCAGGGTTACCTGTACATCCTCTGATGCCTCGATCTCAAATGCCACTCCATCTGTTGTTGCAGCAAAATTATGGACTGCGGATCCCGGTACAGATTCAAAGATCAGCTGTCCGTTCTTATCCAGCTTCGTCATTGTCTTGAAGGTCTTGACTTTGTACATATCCCCTTCAAATTCAATCTTGTCCTTTTTGGCTTTCGTATCTAATGTGTAATCTCCGAAGCTTAATGTCCCATTTTCTTCGCTGCGAAACAACTCTGTTACCACTGACATGTTCTTATCCTCCTATTAAATCTGCATTTGTTATTTTATTATATAATATTTCATACTTATTTACTAGCATCCTTTATCGAAAAAGTAAGGTTTTTGTCTTTTGCTCCGATCGTCAGCACAGTCCCATCATTAAGCTCCCCGTTTAGAATTTTATCCGCCAGAACATCTTCAATCTCACTGGTGATCACACGGCGCAGAGGCCTTGCTCCATAGGTCTCGCTGTAGCCCTTGTCTGCCAGTAGTGCAATGGCTGCAGGAGTGATCTTCAAGGAAACCTGATGATTCTTCATAAGCTGCTCTTTTACATTTTTTAAAAACAGCTTGGTGATCTCCTTTAATTCTTCTTTTGTAAGCATGGTAAATACAATGGTCCCGTCAATTCGATTCAAGAATTCAGGTTTAAATATCTGACGTACCTCTTCCATCACTCCCTGGGTCATCTTCTCGTGGTTTTTCTCCTTGTCAGAGGTCCTCACAAACCCAAGCTGTTTAGGCGAAATGATCCTGGATGCCCCAGCATTGGAAGTCATGATGAGAACGGTATTTTTAAAATCCACCTTTCTGCCGTTGGAATCTGTAATATGCCCGTCATCCAGCACCTGGAGAAGTATGTTAAATACATCCGGATGGGCTTTCTCGATCTCATCCAGAAGAATGACGGAGTAAGGATGTCTCCGGACCTGCTCACTGAGCTGACCGCCCTCCCCGAATCCCACATATCCAGGAGGTGAGCCGATGATCTTCGACACGCTGTGTTTTTCCATATATTCCGACATATCCACACGGATCAGGTCCTCTTCCCTTCCGAACATAGCTCTGGCAAGGCTTTTGGAAAGCTCCGTCTTACCCACGCCGGTAGGCCCTAGAAACAGAAAGGAGCCAATGGGGCGTTTTGGATCCTTTAACCCAACCCTGCTGCGCTTTATGGCTTTTGCCACAGCCTCCACGGCCTTATCCTGTCCGATGACCTGCTTGTGCAGAGTCTTTTCCAGATTCTTGAGCCTCTCCATCTCTCCCTGTTTGAGCTGGTTTACCGGAATCTTTGTCCATAGAGAAATAATCTCTTCCACATCTTCCTTTTCGATAACCGGTACTTTTTTCTGCTGGCTTTCCATCCTTCGGCCCTTTTTATCCAAGCTTTTCTGAAGTACCTCTTTTTGTGCCTTCAGCTCCCGGGCCTCAACGATCTTGCCCCTGCTGATATATGTCTCCATCTCTCTTACGAGAAACTTAAGCTTTTCCTGTTCCTCTTTCATGTCAGCGGGCACTTTCAGAGCCTTCATCCTCTTCTTGGCACAGGCCTCATCCAAAACGTCGATGGCCTTGTCGGGCAGGAACCGGTCATTGACATACCGGCAGGAGAGATCTACCGCATAGGCTGTGACCTCTTCAGGGATTAGAACTCTGTGGTGGGACTCAAACTTATATTTCAGTCCGTCAAGAATCTTTATTGCTTCTTCCGACGAAGGCTCCTCCACCAAAATAGACTGGAATCTTCGAACCAATGCTGCATCCTTCTCAAAATACTTTGTATACTCTTCACTGGTAGTGGCGCCGATTAACTGAAAATCCCCTCGGGCCAGAGACGGCTTTAAAATATTGGATGCATCCATGGCTCCCTCAGAGCCGCCGGCTCCGATCATGGTGTGTATCTCATCAATAAAAAGGATCACAGAAGAATCCTCCGTCACTTCTGAGATAATCTGCTTCATGCGTTCCTCAAATTCACCCCGGTACTTGGTCCCTGCGATGACTCTTGTCAGGTCTAGGGAAAGCACTCTTTTATCTCTCAGATTCAGTGGCACGTTCCCCTCTGCGATCCGGGCGGCCAGTCCCTCCACGATAGCGGTCTTTCCAACTCCTGGGTCTCCGATCAGACAAGGATTATTTTTGGATCTTCTGCAGAGCACCTGCATCAGACGTTCCATCTCATCTTCTCTTCCGATCATAGGATCCAGTTCGTCATCTTTTGCCTTCTGGGTCAAATCTGTGCTGAACTTTTCCAATATGTTCTCTCCGGACCCGTCCTCTGTAAAATAATCGTCCGCTGTATTATTGGAAAACTCGTTCTTGGCAGACTTATAGTCAATCCCCATGGTAACCAAAGTGTCAATAAAAATAGCATCTACCTGGATCTTTTTCTGTCCCATGATCTGAACCGCTTCATTTTCACCATCTTTTAAGATAGCTAACAGCACATGTTCGGTTCCGACGACATCACTTCCGTATTTGACAGCCATCTGGCCGGCAAGGCTCAGGATCTCCTCTGCCCTGGGTGTGAAACTTTTTATTTTTGTCCGTCTTTTTTTCTCCATATCCCGCTCTTTTAAAGCTTCCGAAAATAGTTCATCCGATACTCCGTGCATTCTGAGGATCTCACATGCTAAAGAACCTTTCATCTTTAAAAGTCCCATTAAAAGAAACAGTGTTTCTATATTCTCTGCCCCAAGCCTTGCGGATATCTTTCCCGCCTCCTCCAGTGCATGGCTTAAATATCTGGTAAGTGGTAATTTCCTCATTCTGTCCTCCTAACTCTTGTCAAGCTGCCGGTAAACGTGGTCCACCAGCTGATATAATTCTTCTCTTGTCACGCCCTTACAGATGGCCTGGGCCACCAAAAGCTGCAGGCTTTCCTCCAATTCATCCAGCTGTTTGGCCTTCTCATTGGCATCCACGCTTACAACGGCGCCTTTTCTTCTGTCCAGCTTTAAGTAGCCTTCTTCCCTCAATATAGCATATGCTTTATTTACCGTATGCATGTTTACTCCTAAGATCTGTGCCAGCTGACGCACCGACGGCAGGGACTCGCCATCCTGGATATCGGAACATGCAATACCGACGATGATCTGGTTTCTCAATTGAATATAAATGGCCTGATCGCTGTTAAAATCTACTTCAAGCAGCATTTTCATCCCTTCCTTCTTTCCTATCTTTTGTTATACTTAGACTATAATAAATAGCACGGATTGTCAATGTCAAAAAATAGAGAAGCAGGACAGAGAATGTACCTCTGTCCTGCTTCTGTCACATGACCTTTCCTAAGCCTCGTCAATGGCCTTTCCAATGTCATTTCTTTTGTATTTATTTGCAAAATCGACCCAGTCTGTCGCCCCGTATGCATTCTTACGAGCTTCTTTCAGATCACTGCCCTTTGCCACTACTCCGAGCACACGGCCTCCGTTTGTAACGATCTTGTCTCCGTCAAACTTTGTACCCGCATGGAATACATAGTAGCCGTCCTTTTCCTTGAACGTGTCAAGCCCCGTGATCTCAAAACCTTTCTCGTACTTTTCAGGATATCCGTCGGATGCCAGTACCACACAGACTGCCGCATTGTCCTCAAATTCCAGAGTGATATCGGATAGCTTACCGTCGATACACGCTTCCATTACGTCAATGATATCGTTTTTCATCCGGGGAAGGACAACCTGCGCTTCCGGATCTCCAAACCGTGCATTGTATTCCAGCACCTTCGGCCCGTCCTCCGTGAGCATAAGACCGGTAAACAAAATGCCGGTAAATGGGCGTCCTTCTGCTGCCATGGCATCCATGGTCGGCTGATAGACATACTTTTCACAGAATTCTTCCACTTCCTTCGTATAGAACGGACTTGGGGAGAAGGTTCCCATACCGCCAGTGTTGAGCCCCTGGTCTCCATCCTTGGCACGCTTATGGTCCTGTGCAGAAGTCATACATCTGATCGTCTTTCCGTCACAGAAGGCAAGAACAGATACTTCCCGTCCGGTCATAAATTCTTCAATGACGATCTCATTGCCGGCGTCTCCGAACTGCTTGTCCAGCATTAACGTTTTAACACCCGCCTTCGCCTCCTCCAGTGTGCTGCAGATCAAGACCCCTTTGCCAAGTGCCAGTCCGTCCGCTTTCAGGACGATCGGCATCTTCACGGTCTCCAGATAAGCAAGTGCCTTTTCAGGATCCGTGAAATTTTCATAGGCTGCTGTGGGGATATTATATTTTTTCATGAGATCCTTGGAAAATGCCTTAGATCCTTCGATGACTGCCGCGTTCTTGCGCGGTCCGAACACTCTGAGCCCTTCAGCCTCAAATGCGTCCACGACCCCTCCCACAAGCGGATCATCCATTCCGATGATGGTAAGATCAATCTCTCTTTCCTTAGCAAATGCCACCAGTTTATCAAACTCCATAGCTCCGATGTCCACGCACTCTGCATACTCCGCAATCCCTGCATTTCCCGGGGCACAGTAAATCTTATCAGCCTTCGGGCTTTTTGACGCTGCCCAGGCAATGGCATGTTCTCTTCCGCCACTTCCAACAATCAGTATCTTCATCCTTTTATCCTTCCTTTTACTTCTCGATCTTTACATGTCCTTTGGAAACTGTGACTCTGCCCTCCGCGATTAAGTTGATGACCTCCGGCAGAATCACCCACTCTGCCTGTTCCATGATACGCCTCTGGAGAGTCTCCGGTGAATCGTCTTCTTTGACCTCCACTGCTTTCTGCATGATGATCGGCCCAGTATCCGTCCCTTCATCCACAAAATGAACGGTAGCTCCAGAAATCTTTACACCTCTTAGCAGAGCCTGTTCGTGTACCTTCAGCCCGTAACAGCCCTTGCCGCAGAAAGATGGAATCAGAGACGGATGGATATTAATCATCCTGTTCTCAAATCTGCGTATGATCTTGTCAGGTATCACAACCAGGCATCCTGCCAGTACCACCAGATCAATCTCTCTGCCAACCAGCTCCTGATAGAGTGCTTCATTAAATAAGTCTCTGGTCTCAAAATCCTTCGGAGAAAGTCCCACAGCCTCGATTCCATGAATCTTGGCGCGCTCAAGAGCATACGCCTTTTTATTGTTGCTGATCACTACATCTATACGGGCATTGGAAATCCGGCCCTCCTCTATAGCATCAATGACAGCCTGTAAATTGGTACCTCCTCCGGACACTAATACTGCAACCTTTAGCATACTGTAACACCTTTGTCACCGGCCTTAATCTCACCGACTACAAACGCAGTTTCACCTGCACGTCCCAGAGCTTCCAGTGTATCATTCACATTCTTTTCATCTACGGCTACCATCATGCCGATTCCCATGTTGTATGTATTATACATCATTTTCTCATCGATCTCCCCGGTCTTCTGGAGCAGTTTAAAGACCGCAGGTACTTCATAAGCATCCTTGTGCACGACCGCATGCGCCCCGTCCGGAAGCATCCGAGGAATATTCTCATAAAAACCACCTCCGGTGATATGGCTGCATCCCTTGATCTCCACACCGGCCTCTTTGATGGACTTTAATGCTTTTACATAAATCTTGGTAGGTGCTAACAGCGCTTCCCCGAGTGTTGTACCAAGTTCCTCATAGTAGGTCTCCAGAGATTCTTTGGTCATATCAAAAACGTTTCGCACAAGAGAATATCCATTGCTGTGGATACCTGATGATGCAATACCGATCAACACGTCACCTTCTTTGATCTCTTTTCCAGTGATCAGATCCTTCTCATCCACAATACCGACAGCAAAACCTGCCAGGTCGTATTCGTCTTCCGGATAAAATCCAGGCATCTCCGCTGTCTCACCACCGATCAATGCGGCATCTGACTGTTTGCATCCCTCTGCCACACCACTGACAATGGTAGCGATTTTTTCCGGGAAGTTTTTGCCGCATGCAATATAGTCTAAGAAGTAAAGAGGCTCTCCGCCCGCACATGCAATATCGTTCACACACATAGCCACACAGTCGATACCGATCGTGTCATGCTTATCCATGATAAATGCAAGCTTTAACTTTGTCCCAACACCGTCGGTACCTGAAACAAGAGTAGGATTTTCCATATCCTTAAACTTCTTTAATGAAAAAGCTCCGGAGAATCCTCCGATGTTTGTCAAAACTTCCTCTCTCATGGTTGCCTGTACGTGCTTTTTCATAAGTTCTACCGACTGGTAACCTGCTTCAATATCCACTCCTGCTTTTTTATAATCCATTTTCATCCTCCTAAATATGTGTACCCAAAGGGCACACCCTCTTTATTTTCCAAAATAAGCATCGATGCCGTCTGCGATTCCTTCCGCCATCTTTTTCTGAAAAGAATCCTTCTGCATCTTTTTATCTTCTTTTTTGTTTGTCATAAAACCCATTTCGATCAGTGTGACTGGAATTTTACTCCAGTTCGTACCCGTCAGGTCATCCCGTCCAGATAATCCACGGTTTTTGATTCCTGTAACTGCACAATACTTTTTGATCACAGCCTTTGAAAGCTTTTTGCTGCGCTTACTAATCTTTTTTACATATGCATTTTTCTTAGTCGGGTACAAGACTGAAGCTCCGCGTACTCCTTTGCCTGCAGCGTCCGCATGAAGACGGATACAGACAGAAGCTCCACTTTTATTGGCCAGCTGTGCCCTTTTCTTATTGCTGATGTTGACGTTTTGCTTCTTTCTGACCATATAAACCTTATAGCCTCTTTTTTTCAGTTCCTTCTCCAATTTTTTTGCCACACTGAGTGTGAGCTTTGATTCCGGAACTTTTGTTGCCGCACCCTGAGTACCGGATGCAACTCTGGCTTTCTTTCTCTTTGCCCCCGGACCGATGGGTTCTTTTCTACTGTCACCCTTTTTCTGATGGCCCGCATCGATGGCCACCGTGATCCGGCGATCCCCAGCCAGGGCGCTCTGACTGGCTGTCAAAGACCGCACCGCTCCAGCGCAAACAGCCGTACATAACAGTACGGCTGCAAGTCTTTTCTTATTCATACTTCTTATAGCCAACCTCATCAAGCTTCTGGGCTTTTTTCACTACAGAATCTTTCATAGTCTCTCTGTAATCCTTTAATTTTTGAAGAAGTTCTGCATCAGAGGAAGCCAGGATCTGTGCTGCAAGGATTCCTGCGTTCTGTCCTCCGTTAATGGCAACGGATGCAACCGGGACTCCGGACGGCATCTGGACAATAGAGTAAAGAGAATCCACTCCTCCGAGATCTGAGGTTTTCATCGGGATCCCAATGACCGGCATCGGAAACAGTGCCGCGCACATCCCTGGAAGGTGTGCCGCTTTTCCTGCACCTGCGATAATGACTTTGACTCCTCTATCCTCAGCTCCCTTTGCCCACTCAAAGAAAATATCCGGTTCTCTGTGCGCAGAAATAATGGTCATCTCAAAATCAATTCCCATCTCCTCTAAAAAGTCTGCCGCCTTGCTCATAACCGGCATATCGGAATCACTGCCCATAACGATTGCTACTTTTGCCATAATCTTATCTCCTTTGTCATAATTCGATTTGTTTTTCTTCTATTCTACCCACTGGATCCGGTCACGTCAATGGTTCGTTCAGGATTTCCGTGCCTGGGAGCACAAATTTCCCGCTTTCGATCAAATGTGTTTCCATCCCTCCAAGTCCGATCACGCAGATAGAATCCAGTTCCTCATAGGGAATGGTGATGTCTGTATGACAGTTAAAATATTCTCCCTTTCTGGACCACTCATTGCTTTTTGCAACGATTTCTTTTCCATCCGGGTTATGCAATTCAGTGGCCTCACTGTGGCTGTAGCAGGTATCTCCCACTGCGAAATGCGGCCCCATCTTTTCTACAATCAGGATCGGCAGCTGATAAAGGATTCCGTACTTCTGAGCCATGGCATAGGCTGTGGTGTTGGTCCCCACCGCAAATTCTCCCATCGGAAGAGTCTCTCTGTTATAAAGAAGATTCTGTTTGATATAAGCCTGATTCTCCTCCTCAGATTCAAAATTCCTGCAGGAATATTCACTGATCATACCATCCTTGAACACCAGCTTAAGGTCAATAAATTTTAAATCTCTCAGATAAACTTCACTTACATGAAGAACTCCATTTGTCCCCTTAAGTTTCGGAGACGTAAACACTTCTCCTACTGGAATGTTCACGTCCGCCAGACAGTTTTCAAAATTCGTCTCCCTGTCCGGATGATCCAGCTCATGGAGCGCTACATACAGATCTGTTTCGTTGTCTTTTGCCCCTTTGATGTGGACTTCCACACCCTGGTCCAAGGCATCGATCAGATACTGCTGGATCTTTTTATATTTTTCTTTGTTCAGTGTATTGACCTTCACTACCTCTTCAAAGATCTCCTCAAACTTTTCGCCAATCTCAGGAATGGGATAGGCGATGATCGTAAAACTCCTCTCCTCAGGCTTCATATATTCATTGGCGATCTTGCTGGACTCGTTCTGGAATTCCACAGACAGTTTTTCCTGCTTTTCGGACAGCCTCAAACTTGCCTCCTTGTTCTCCGGCGTAAACGGCAGCTCACCGAAGGGCTCCATGCAGGCTGGGGCGGGCAAAGCAGCCGCCCCTTCTTTCAGCTTTTCATAGGCATTTCTGTAGCATTCCAGCTTATGTCTCATAAACGCATTGTTAAAATACAGAGCCTGGTCAAATCTATGGTCGTATTCAAACTGGGGATTTGGACTTGTGGAGATATATCCGACTTTGGACATCCCCCTTGTAATCACTCCTGTGGTACCCCGGTACAAAATAGGTGTTAACCCAATCTCTTGAAACTGCCGGACAGCTTCCCGGATTACAGGTTCAAATCCCAAGTGATACCTGATATTGACGGTGGCCTTTTGGGTCATATCGATGTTGTTGATGATAAAACCATCGTGAAAACCATCCACATAAGTTTTGGCGATGGCCTGTATCCTTTCTTTTGGAAAGCTATTTAAAAATGAAAGCATCCGGATCTCATTTTCCGAAATATATTCCCCGTAGCGGTAGAGTACATCCGGATCAGACAGATCCTCCTTCATGACAATATCCGATGCAAAATGAAAGGAAGGATCCAGCTGTTCTCTGACACGGTAAGCGCAGATCTCCTGGCTATAATCTCTCATATGGTCAAAGATGATCTGTTTTGCGGTCTTTCTTAGCGGATTCCCATCCTGGAACAGCTGATAGATCTCTAAGAACAATTCGCTTAAGATTGTCAGTTCAAAAAGCCGCTCTTCCACAGCATAAATCAGACAGCCATGAATCTCTGCATATAAAAAACACAGGATATCACCGAATTCTTCTCCCAGGACAGCCTGTGCATATTCAGGATTCCCATAGCAGACATGATAGCGGGATGGAAATACATCCTCATACCATCTCTGGTTCCACGTTTTCATCCGGCAAAGCGGCCTGTCTTTTTCCTCAAATACCTCGTTGGCAAATAAAAGCCTCTCCGCCATCTTTTTAAAATAGGCCAAAAAAGGCTCTTTCACAGAATCTTCCTGTAAAATAGCCTTCAGCCTTTCCTGATTTAAATCATGGCGTTCCATTAATAATTCATCCACGTTATAAGCTCCTTTTAATATTTCCGTTTTTTATATTTTTCTCAAAAACTTCCTGAATATACGCCCAAAGTACATCGGATCCCTGGCTGGTATACTCGTTTTTGCTCATAATCTGGCCGATGCAGACATCATGCTCTCTCCAGGCCCTTCCATCTGTGGCATCATTTAAAAGGATCGGCTGAATCCGGTCCAAGGTGTTTGCAAACTTGGATTCTGGTGTCTTTCGTTCCTCAAACTCTCTCCAAAGTCCAAACAGTTCTTCTGCCTGATCTTCGGGGAGGATATGGAAGATCCTCTCGGCCGCCTTCTGCTCTCTGGCAGCTTTTGTTCCGTTACCTGCCTCATCATAAAGATAGGTATCCCCCGCATCGATCTCCACCAGATCATGGATCAGGACCATCTTGATCACCTGCAGCACATCCACCGGTTCTTTTGAATATTCCGATAGAAAGACTGCCATCAATGCAAGATGCCAGGAATGTTCCGCATCGTTTTCTTTTCTTTCCCCGTTTGTCAGATGTGTCTGGCGGATGATATCCTTAAGCCTGTCCACCTCTATGATAAACTCCATCTGTTTCTGTAATCGTTCCATACTCCCTCCTATATCAGCCCGATCAGAAATATAGCCGTGGAAAACAGAAGAACTGCTCCGTTGGTAATACTTCCAACCACCTTCCAAATTCTCATGGACGCTGTGTCGTGATAACTCCTGACCGCAAGCATCATTCCAAAGACAGAGATGCCAAACAGCACCCAAGCAGCTGCGCCGATCAGGATTCCTCCATTGCCGGCAGCCTGAAATGAAAATCCAACTAAAATAAGATATCCGAAGATTCCTATGGCCCCCAGAATACTGGAAACTGCTGACTCTCTGGATACAACATGATCCGACGGACGGTAGGCCTGACGCTTCTTTTTATTCACCCGCATGTTATCTCCTCCGGTATATCGTGACGGAAATCTTATACCCAAAGGTATAAATAATATAACCGATCAATCCGCCTACTGTGTTTAATAGTAAATCATCCACATCAAAAACCCCAACTTTAAAAATAAATTGGCAGCTTTCGATGAGAAAACTGAATAAAAATGTTCCCACTACAACTTTGATAAAGCCGCGCTTTTTCTCCGTCATGGCAGGAAGCAGAAATCCAAACGGGCTGAATGCAAATACATTGCCCACCAGATTTGTAATAAAAGCCTCCGGCGTCAGCAGGGAACGATACATCCAAAAACGTTTGATCTCTTTGAATAAAACTAAATTCACATGGGATGTCTCATATCCTGTCTCTCTGCCGTAACGCTCACTCAACAGCACAAAATAAAAAATCAAAATGATATACAAATAAAATAAAACCCGGCAGCCGAATCTGGCTGCCTTTTTCTTTTTTCTAGTCACAA
>OAWB01000330.1_pt1 | contig 35645 bp, 20 predicted proteins | sample 1550621 | NCBI WGS metagenome assembly OAWB01 (sample SAMEA2580107, study PRJEB22360) | human gut metagenome | biome: human gut; feature: human-associated habitat; material: faeces | place: Denmark | collected 2008/2010
AAGTATAAAACTCGAATCCTCTAGTTTTCTATTTACACAAAATCGTGGACAGTGCTGTAAATAAGATGACGCGACTATCCCTAAAAATCCCCAGTTACAGCAATTCAATTAGCTTGGATCCCAATACTCGTTCTATCGTCACTGTTTCTACTTTTTTGTTATTTGTAAATTTAATCTTAAAGAATGAATTAATAAGAGATACTTATTCTTCTTAACTTAAAGCCTTTTATTTATATCAAATTCTTTATTATCATATCCGCAGCATACTGTAAGCAATTTAAACAGCCTGTCATTGAACTCGATTTAGACAATGACAGGCTACTTAATTATTTATCTTATATTGAATATTAAATTATTGTCGTGATTCAATCACGTAAGTCGTTTACAGAATCACGCCTAACTTATTCTCTTATTTTATGGTATTTATCTGCTAATCCATAAAATATAATTAGATCATCAGGCTGGTTCTTAATTTTTCATTATTTACCATTCAATCTGCTGATCTTCGTCTGGAATCTGAGTATTGAGATTTCGTTCCAGTAGCATTGTTCCTTTAACTTTATAAAGAACTTCTTGATTCCGAGAAGTTACATCTTTAAAATCATATTCAATAGTAAATGAAACATAGCGATGTTTTAGATAAGGTCGTGTAGCATCCATAGTTTCCGTTACACTGTAAGCAGGAGTACCGTATAGCTTAAATCCAATCTTTTCTTCGTTATCTGCCCACATACTCAATGATTTGTCTTCATTGAAGCGTATATATATTTTATAAAGTTCCCGTTCATCTCTTGATAAATCTTCGCTCATTAAACCGGCATAAAAGAAAATAGTATTATTATCTACCACATATGCTGTACGATTATTGGTTACCATCGGTTTATTATCAGTACTTCCATTTGCATTTCGAATATACACTTCCATTGTACTTGTACTATATGAACCGGAATAATCGTTAAAAGGAATTACACGCAATAATGCTTTTGCATAGTTTTTACGTGGATGACCTTGATAATTATAAGAAGCATCATCAACGATAGTTAGAGGCAACACCCATTTATCTGTCATATTGATTCCTCTCAAATCAAAATCAATATTTAGTTGTTCCACACATGTTCCTGCAGGAATATGAACTATTTCCGGGAATTCATATTTATCTTCCTCCAATAGCGTATACCATAAATCTGTACGCCCGCTGAAACGTTCTCTATTTAATATTTCCAAGGTATCCTCATATAGTGCTACATGGACATCTATATCTTGTTCGTTCGTAGTTGACCCACTAACTATAACCGGTAACTGATAGCGTACTTTTCCATCAGGGTTGTATCTCACATATATTGGAGTTACCCCATTATCTTTATCTTTTATAGGTGCTTTAAAAGAAATATATTGCCGATACTGCTCATCTTTCCACTCATCATTACAAGAAGTGATCAAGAGCAACATACATAATGCAAACCAACAATTATATATAATTTTCATACTTATATCATTTTAAAATTAATCATTGTATGTCCAACCCGGATTTTGTGTCAACAGCTTATTGCGTTTCAACTCCTCATGACTGATAGGCCAGAAATATAATTTGCGAGAAAAAGCAGTTGGAAGTTCATTGACTACAATTGGTGAATGAAACGCTGCTCTATTTTCTTCAGTCATAAGAGCATCACAACCATATATTTCCATTGACTCTTCAATCGGAGCGTCTTTCCATCTGCGGAGATCAAAATAACGATGTCCTTCTCCCATGAGCTCTATCTGTCGCTCATGCTTCAATTTCTTACGGAATACATTCCGGTCTTGATACTCTGGCAATGTATAATCGGGAACCCCTGCACGGCAACGAACAGGACGAATACCTTTTTTCATTTCATTTATGTCACGTTTGACAGAATAACTGGCAGAGCCATCCCAAGATGGAATGTCGTATGAAGATCCATCTTCCAACTCATTCAAAGCTTCAGCGTAAATCAATAAGATTTCAGCAAAACGAATAGCAGGTTCCGTTTTTAGTTTGACATAGTCCTTATTACCTTTTGCCGCAGAGGTATCGTCCGGATGAACAAATTTCATGATTCCAATACCAGTGCGAAGCCAAAAATTGGAGTTAGTATATCCATTACCATTACCACGATAATAAAATACCTGTTGCTCTACGGGTTTAGGATCTTTAAGCGTTGAATTATTCAATAGAGGCCATACGCAACCATTAAAAGCAACTGAAGCATAGAAGCGTGGTTCACGCCATGCATACTCTTTCCATACTCCTTTCTTTAAATAAGGATATGTTCCTGCCTTCCCTTCCTTTTCAGACACAAAACGGTTCTCAACTTGGCAAGTGTCCAAAAATGTCTGTCTGTTAAACTCAGAGCCATTATACATATAGTAAGCATCACACATCTTTTGTGTCATACCATGTGTATTCCAGCCATTGGCACTGGTAGGCAATTGATGTAATACCATATCTGCAAGATTGCGGTCACCCTGATTTTGTCCACGACTAAAAATAAGTTCAGGATTATCAAACATAGACAGGGCTCCATTAAAAACTTGTCGATAGGATTCAAAGGGGTCAATATCCCGATATCCATTTGGCCAATCAGCATTTTCAAAATCATTATCAGAATAAGGAGGAAGTGTCTTCGGATAACCTGCAGCGGCTTCATCTCTTTTCTTCACAGTGTGTAACACATAACGGTGTCCATAATTGCTTCCCGGGAGTTCCATAACGTCTCTTGCTGCTGCAGCGGCTTTGGCCCATTTGTATTCATTATATTCCTGTGCTAACAAACATCTTCCGTCATGATCTACCAAATCTGTAAATCTTTCGGTATCTTCAGGACGAGGGTTATTAATAGGACTCGCCGCGTATAATAGAACTTTTGCGCGTGCTGCTAATGCGGCTCCTCTAGTAGGACGAGAGGTATGATTCGCTCCCCTGTCCAAAGGTAAGTCCTTAGCCGCCAAGCGCATTTCTGATTCGATATATTCTACGCATTCATCATAGGAATTGCGTTGACAAGCCAAATCATCATAGCTGGCTGTATAATCGAGTCCTTCCTCCGGCAATAAAGGAACAGGGCCATATTTACGGAGTAATAACCAATAATAGTAAGCGCGTACAAAACGGGCTTGTGCTTTCAGGTCAGCTCTTTCAGCTTCTGTAAACTCCATATTCATGTCGATATTTTGAATGAAAATGGATGCCTGACGAATGCCTTTATAACTGGCTCCCCATGATTGTCGGTCTCCTTCACTATAAGTCCCTGTTTTAAAGGTGTTATAAATATCACGGTCACCAAAATAAATATCATCGGCAAAACACCACAGTATATTATCTTTGGTTCCAACATCCATATTCTCTCCTTTAAGATAGGAATAAGCATGAGCTAACCATTCTTCCGAGTATTTTTCATTAGTAAATACATCTTCCAGCGTCATACGGTCTTTAAAATTTTTATCCGAATCCAGCTGGTCTACACACGAAACGGTGATTGTCCCTAACAGGGCACCTATACAAAACTTATATATCTTTTTCATTTCACACATATTGATTAGATATTAACAGTCAATCCTAAAGTCATTACCCTAGACAGTGGGTATTCCGCCCCTGTGGAACTTCCTAATTCCGGATCCCATTCTTTAAATTTAGCGAATGTCAATAAATTGGTACCAATAAAGAATATGCGTATATTATTGAACTTAATCTTATTTACAATTGATTTAGGCAATGTATACCCTACTTCTAAAGTCTTCAAACGTAAATATGAACCATTTTTTAGCCAGAAAGTGGACTTTTGTTGATTATTATCATTTCCACCATAGCTAAGGCGTGGATAAGAAGCATTCGGATCTTCATTAGCAGGAATTCCAAGTTTAGCTGCTGTGTCTGCATCAACCCAACGATTAGCTACTAAATTTCCCAAAACATTTCCCCACTGACTATCCTTGAAGGCAAATACCGTAGAACCATTAATGAAGAATGAAGACTTTCCTGCTCCTTGAAAATGGACATTGAAATCAAATCCTTTCCATTGTGCAGAGATACCAAATCCGTAAATCAGATTCGGTTTGGTAGTCGCACCGATAGCTACTTTGTCACCATCATTGATTACACCATCTCCATTAACATCTTTATATTTAATATCACCCGGTTGTACTTTTCCCCATGCTGTCTGTTGAGGACTGTTACGAATATCATCATAATCTTTAAAAAGACCTAATGCAATCAAACCTTTAGCTTGGTTTACACGGTAACCCGCTTCTGTCTGGTAAGGATAAACAGTATTTTCTTCATCCTTCTCCAATATCTCATTTTTACTATAAGTAAAATTACCACGAACCGTGAGGTTCACTCTGTTTATTTTCTGTTTATAGGCAAAATGGCCATCAAAACCTTGCGAACGTACACTACCCACATTTGCTTTAGGATTACTTCTCACAATTCCTACTATACCAGGTAGATATTTACGTTCCATATAAATACCATCGCGTTGTTCATGGAAATAGTCTACAGTGGCCGTAAACTTATCATTAAACAAAGAAAGGTCTACACCTATATCGTGCTTTGTTGCAATTTCCCAAGTAACGTTTTCAGAAGCTAATTGAGTATATGCCATACCATCATAAGAATTGCCATAACCATAATCACCCCAATTCCAACCAGGAAAGGTTACGTCCTTATCATTTTCTTTATATGACTTAGCAATTGTATATAGATAAGGAAAACGTTCACCCAATTTATCATTACCTACTTTACCATAAGAGTAACGCAGCTTGAACATATTCATCCATTCCAGATGTTTCTTAATGAATTTCTCTTCTGCAATGTTCCAAGCCAGAGAAAAAGCGGGGAAGAATCCGAATCGATGTCCATCGGCAAAGTTTTCTGATCCGTTATAACCGAAGTTAAAATCTATGAAGTAACGATAATTCCAGTTATAACTAGCACGTCCTGCCAAGCCCATATGACGTTTGGCAATGCCATTCTTTATATCTGTACCAATATCTACTGTAGTCCGATAAGCATCTTGGCTATATTTTAAAGTACCACCTACGTGATGCGCTTTGAATGCACGATTGTAGTGTAAAATTGCTTCTAAAAATTCAGTCCGGTTACCTGTTGAAATAGAGCTTTGAGTCATTTTTTCTTCGGTTCGCTGTTCTTTAAAAGTAATTTCCCCATCAGTATTTCGAAAACGTTCTGCGCGCCATGTTTGAGGCATTTTTTTACGGCTAATTTCGTTTGTGTTGTTAGTGTCGAAACCAAAACGACCTTCAAAACGCAATCCTTTAGTAATAAAATCCAGCTTCTGTTCTAAAGAAATATTAGTCTGAACCTTATTTTCCCAGATTTCAAAATATCCAGTTTGTGTTGCCAATACCCATGGATTGGAACGATCATCTTCTTTTCCAAATGCTGGTACATAACCATTGGAATACATTACTGGAATACTAATCGGACTTTGATTTATTAACGATGCCCATACATTTCCACCTTGTCCAGGAGCATTACGTTTCTTTAAAGAACCGGAAACACCGACTTTCACAAGAGTTGTTTTTGTGATGTCAATATCGGTATTCAAACGATAATTCCATCGTTGACTTCCGGGATTGGTATTATAATCTTTACGAACTGCTTCATCTGTCTTATACATACCTTCTTCACTAATATAGCTAAGCGAAACAAAATAACGTGCTGTACTACCACCACCGTTCATATTCACATTAGCACGATAAGTCATTGCTCCATCTTTCAATAATACATCTTTCCAATCTACATTTGGATAAAGATCAGGATCAAGTCCTAAACGTAGAATTTCCAATTCGTCATTCTGATAGATCGGTTCTTGATTACGAGTAATACGTGCTTCATTCATCATTCTAGCATGAGTGTACCCATCTACAAATTCCGGTGTGATAGTCCGTGTGTTATAAGATGTTTCCACTTTAGCACTGATATTGATTTTACCAGCTTTACCATGTTTTGTTGTAATCAATACTACACCATTAGCACCACGAGGACCGTAAATTGCTGTAGTAGAAGCATCCTTTAAAACAGTAAACGATTCAACATCTTCAATATTAATTTCATCGAGACTACGCTCAAATCCATCTACTAACACTAAAGCCGAGTTATCAGCTCCGAAAGTAGAAATACCACGAATCCAGAATTCCGAAGTATTTTTTCCAGGCTGACCGGATGTCTGCATAGCTAGAACACCTGCCACATTACCAGCCAAAGCATTTGAAAGATTTGCTGTCGGATTTGCTTTCAGATCATTTACATTAACGGTAGTCACCGCTCCAGTCACAGTTAATTTCTTTTGTGCACCGGTTCCTGTAATAACGACTTCATCAAGCTCACTTGCTTCAGATTCCTTCATAATTACATTGACTACCTGCTGCCTTTTCACTAATACTTCCTGTTTATCAAAACCTATGTACGAGAATACTAGTCTTGAAAACTCTTCAATATTAATTTTATAACGTCCGTTAATATCCGTAATTGCTCCTAAGCCAGCCTGATCTTTTACTGTTACATTGACACCGACCAGTGGCTCTTTATTCGTATCCGTCACTACTCCCGTTACTTCAATTTTTTTCTGCGCAAAAGTGGCAACAGAAACCAGTAACAAACAAATGGTGATAAAATTCTTTATTTTCATGTGTTTTTTCTTTTATTCGGTTATTGTTCTCCCTCTTCCGGTTGACTCTCTTCCGGATGTTCTTCTGTCGCTTCAGGAATCTTTTCTAATGCTATCTTCCGGATACGATGATTGTTCACATCACCCACATAAAAAGTTTCTGTATCTTCATCATAAGCTAAAGCATAAGGATAATTAAAACGTGCTTCATCACGTAAATGGCCATCCACATATCCATTAGCATGTACATTCATTCCTGTGCTTCCTCTTCCAGCAAAAGTAGAGACTACTCCATCCGGAGTCAATTTACGTATACAGTGATTATTACGATCCGTAAAATAGAAGTCATAACAATCCTCTTTATTCGCATCCTCATACTCTTTGTTAAATACGAAGACTCCCTGTCCGGGTTTATTCAAGCGTGCTTTTGTTCCTGCCAAATCTTTATAATCTGCTTGTCCGGGTTGTCCACAAACGATATACGGAGTTGTAAGCCGCTTGTTAACTCTGTCATAATTTGAACGGAGAATATAGTGCTGATTCTGTACCATCATATAAACATAATCACCAGATGGATGAACGATAAAGTTAAATTCCCAGTTGGCATCCTGAATCGTAAACAGTTCTTCTGCATGAGCTTTATTATCATTTGCCCCCCATTGGTAAAAATCATATCTGAGCACAGCCCCTGAACCAAAGAAATTATAGTATAATTCACCATTTTCCGGGTGTATCATTGAGTTCTGACACCCTCTACTTGTGGTCAGACGTTTTACTACAGGATTCTGGAAATCTGTAACATCAACCATATCATTATCCTGGTTACGGATTAACATTATATTACTTGCGGCATTATCAGCTCCTTTTGAGCATGCTATAATCATAGTATCTTTACTTAAAGTCCATGACATGCTACGCAAGCGGTCGGCTCCTTCCGAACTACCGGTTATTCCAGTGTATATTCTTTCATTTTTCAAATCCAATATACGCATCGGCTTACCATTACCATTATTTTCTGCATCCTGAGTTAAATACAGGATATCGTGGTTTTTCGGGTCAAATTCGAACCATGCAGGAAAATCTATTTTACCACAGTCACTAAAAGGACCTTCCTTTATAATTTCTCCATTACCCTTCTCATCTACATATCCACATAAAGTTGATACGACCTTTTGTGGAACATATTTATATTTTGATGATACTATAACATCCTGTTCACCGACTTTTACTTTAATAGTTCCTTCGTAACATTGTTGCGGGGTAATACAGTACAAACTATTACCTTTCGCATTAATTACTTTTGCTTCTTTCCCGCCTATTTTCACAAAGACAATAGAGGAATCAGTACCGAAATTACTACCGTAAATAATCATTCGAGTGTTTGCTCCTCCTGCTTTGGGAGCAAAATCCGTCACAGTCACCGGTTGGCTGGGATCATAAGGTTCCGCAGACGCATCTTTATCATCTTTACAGCTACTGAAGCAAATCGTAAAGAGTAATAATAGGGCCATCCATTGAAATTCAATGATCTCATGTCTCATAGTTTTACATTTCATAATACACTAGATTTAAATTATTGATTATTCTGAACTTTATCCATTAATACCTTCATCCAGTATCCTCCGATTACTGAACGTGCTCTGAATCCTACCCATTTACCGCTGTCTGTATGGTGCCAGTCACTGATAGGTACACGTGATACTGTTTCATTGATATATTTATAGACAGGATCAGAGAATTTCTGGAAGGTTTCCTTATCTGATGACATAGCTGCCGTCCACATGATCCAGTCGGATTTTGTGTATTCTTTACGAGAATCCAAAGGGAGTCCATAAGGATTCTGTTTTGTTAGATAATAATTGAGCTCTTTTCCAATTACATTATTAGGAAATAAATTCAGGTTCCACAATTTGTCCCAAACCATATTATACTTCTGGCTCCAGGTATTCTTACGGTCGAAAGCCAAGCGATAGTGGTCGCCCTCATTTGCCATTTCCTCCCATTTCACCGCCATTTTCTTAGCTATTGCTGCATATTTTTCGGCTACATCACTCATCCCAAGCATACGAGCCATCTCGCTGTACCCAGCTACTCCCATGATAGCTTTTACAGAAAGATTGGCATTATGGGCCCAATGGCCTGCAAAATCATCTGTACAAAGTTGGTTCTCTGGGTCCTGTCCAGACTAAACTGTCATTCATCAATCATTTGAAATACAGGTAATTATCTTTAGTCTGTATTGTCTTTGTGTTGTTATGGCTATTAAATGAAGTACAAAATTCTAACTTATGAACAGACTTTTAATAAATAAAAAGTTAATGGATAAATGTAGTGGTAGTCTAAGATGAGAAATGGACTAATCTGAAAAAATGAATATTTTTCCTCTCTCTTTTTTCATTTATCCATGTAATTTCTTTTATGACATAAAAACTAGCAACATTTTAAGATATTAAAAATCAAATAGATTGAATAATTGCTCTTGTTGAATGAATTCGACGTAAATAAAGCTTCCTGGAATGATTTATCTATCTTTTTATGCTATTTTGCAGAGAAATGTTATTGTGTGATAGCTTAAGGTTATAAGGAAAGTAGATGTTAGAACCCCATTCAGGAGTCCATAGTGTGGTTTATTTTAAACCAATAAGTAGTTTCTTTTAAAGGTAGGCGATGTTCCTTTTAAACCAACGACTTGTTTCATTATATCAAAACATCTTTTCGATAGTAGGAAAAAGTACATATTTATAAAGAATTATGCTATATATATTCAATAAAAAGAATATATATGATGTAAATGTGACTTTCTTTTTTCTATTTAGCAACTCAATAGAATCTTAATTCTTCTGCATATATGAAAAATAGAACATAATTTGAAATAACTAAGATGAAATATTTCAATCTTTACCTGGCAAGTTTAGCTCGAAGTTCTTTTAGTCTTTTTGCAGCCTGTAGATTATCCACCTTTATATATCTCATGAATGCAGATGGGCTCTTATGCCCGGATATGCGCATAAGTTCTCCGGCAGGAAAGCCGGATAAATACATATTTGTGCAAAACGATCGTCGGCAAGTATGAGAAGAGATCATCTCCCATTTTTCATAGACTCTCTTTTCCCGTTCTTTCCCTTTTTTGCGAACAACTTCGATTTTCTGTTTTAGTTTTGCTCTTCGCCCTAATTCTTTAACCCTTTCGTTGAATATATATCTAGGAATTTTAGGTAAATCATAGTTGTACTTCTTGAGTATTTCCGGTACATAATCGATCATAGGGATTATGACAGCTTTATGCACTTTTCTCTGTTTGAGATTTATAATTTCATTATCTAAGTCAATATGTTCGGGACTTAATGTTGAGAGATCACTATATCGTAGTCCTGTAAAACACCCAGTAATAAAAACATCTCTAATCTCTTCCAATTGCTTATCATCTGACAAGTCTAACTCGTGTATTGTTGAAAGTTCCTTTTCACTTAAATAAATAGCATCAGTTTCTTCTTCTACGACCTTAAAATGCTTCAAGTCAATTGGAGGAATAACTCCTTTATCTATTTGATAATTAACAAATCCCTTTAACAAACGTATAATTTTTCCTGCAGAATTAGTGAGCAAGCCAACACTCCCATCGGGCTTTATAACCTTATAAAATAAATAGTCCATGAATTCATTGTAAAATATAAGATTCAGGTTATGAAAAGTAATTGGCTGCGATGAATGTTCTTTGAAAGCGATCAGATGTTTACGAAGTGTTCGGTAGTCTTTTATTTGGTCTGCAGAAACAACAAGAGCTTTTTCTGTAATATATCTTTCTAATGCGTCAAATATATCTACCCGATTAGGACGTAATTCATATTCTCTATTTTTTTTTAATTCAAGTAAAACAAAATCTACGGTTGGACTTATTCCGTTTATCTTAGCATATGTAAGAATTTCTCCAAGCTTGGACGTTATTCTAATCAGGCAGGCATCAATTTCATCATAGTTTGGACAAGCGCGCTTAATCCATCTCTTTTTAGAATCCCAGTGTTCCGGTTTAATACTGTATCCAGTAGAGATGAGCGTACGCTTAGTCCGATTGTAGTTATATCGAACATAAAGGACAGTAGTCCCTTCTCGAGTGACGTACCTAGGTTTAATATATGGAGTATATTTTGCGATAGTAAAATCTGTATTGCTTTCGTATTGCAAAGTTACAAAAGCTATCCGAAATGAGCAATATCTCATCGTTAAAAGCTAGAACCTCCAAAAGCATAGTACTATCTAAAAAAGTGGATAAATATTGCTCAAAAAGGAAAAAAACTACTCAAATCACACTGTAGGAGAGTTATTTTGCACTTTAAAAACATTCGAAACATGAAAAAAGAATAGATTTTGTCCTTTCTTGAACACAGATTTTCCTAATATTTAGCATTAATTCCATTATTTTGTAGCGTTACAAATAAAATGCTATAGAAAAACAGATGGATTTGTATGACTCCTAGGTCCTACCTGAAACACACAATTCTATATAAACTTTTCTTCTAGCATTTATAAATATTCGACAGTACTGATTTTAATATATTATTTAGGTATAGCGATAAGAAAGGTAAGATTGCATTTAAGAGGTAATAGTAAGAAGGTAAAAAGAGAAATAAAAGAAAACGTAGGGTTTGTTTTTCTTTATAGGTAAACAAGATTGTAGATGGGTAACCTTAAAATTGTAGATTAATTAGAAAATATTTATGAAGAAACTACTAACAGTAATGGCCTTTTCGGTCGGTTTATTCGCAAATGCTCAAACCGGCAACTTTTTTAAACCAGTAAAAGAGGTAGCGCTACGTACTCCATCGGTACCTATCGTTGTTTCAGATCCTCACTTCTCTATCTGGTCTCCTTATGATAAATTAATGGAAGGAAGTACAGAACACTGGACTACAGCTAAGAAGCCATTAGTAGGGGCTTTACGCGTAGATGGTAAAGTGTATCGTTTCTTGGGTAAAGATCAAGTAGCTCTAATACCTATTGCTCCCATGACAAATGTGGAACGTTGGGAGGCTGCATATACTAATAGTCAACCAGCAAATGGATGGCAAGAATTCCAGTTTGATGATAGTAGTTGGAAAAAAGGTAAAGCAGCTTTCGGTAGCCGTGATATGCCACGTGTTCGCACAGAATGGAAAGGAGATAATACAGATATTTATATCCGACGTACATTTGAAATAAATGATTTGGATTTAACAGAGAATATTTTTCTTATTTATTCTCATGACGATGTATTCGAATTATATTTAAATGGAGAAAAACTGGTTGCTACAGATCTCGTATGGAAGAATAATGTAAACCTAAAACTTTCAGATGAAGCCAAGAAAAAACTTCGTAATGGCAAAAATGTGATTGCAGCGCATTGTCATAACACAACTGGAGGATCTTATGTGGATTTTGGTTTATATCGTGAAAAGAAAAATGCAGTAACATTTGAAAATGAGGCTGTACAGAAATCGGTAGATGTACTAGCCACTTCCAGTTACTATACATTCACCTGCGGACCTGTCGAATTAGATGTTGTATTTACAGCGCCTCAATTGATAGATGACTTGGATTTGTTGTCAACTCCGATTAACTACATCTCCTATCGCGTGCGTCCTCTTGATAAAAAAGAGCATGATGTACAATTCTATATAGAAACGACTCCGGTATTAGCAGTGAATGAGACTACTCAGCCTACTATTGCACGTACATTATCGAAAAATGGTATTAGTTATGTAGAAGCTGGCACCATCAACCAGCCGATATGTGATCGTAAAGGTGATTTGATTTGTGCTGACTGGGGATATGTATATCTTGGTAGTGTAAATGGAGCAGGAAAATCTATAAGTTTGGGTGACTATAGCGGAATGAAGGAAGCTTTTGTTAAAAATGGAACTTTAGCTTCAAGTAAGACCAAATGGATTACTCGTCGGGAAGAAAATACTCCTGCAATGGCTTATGTACATAATTTTGGAACTGTTACCAAAGATGGTAAAGATGGTTTCTTGATGATCGGTTATGATGACATTTATTCCATTGAATATATGTATGAGAAACGTATGGGATATTGGAAGCATGATGGTAAAGTAACGATTTTTGATGCTTTCGAAAAACTAAGAGATAACTATCAATCCATCATGGAGCGTTGTCGTGCACTTGATGAGCTTATTTATAGCGATGCAGAAAAAGCAGGTGGTAAAAAATATGCAGAAATATGCTCTGCAGCCTATCGTCAAGTTATTTCTGCTCACAAACTATTTACAGACAAAGAAGGCAATCTGATGTGGTTCTCTAAAGAGAATAACAGTAATGGTTGTATCAATACAGTCGACCTGACCTATCCGTCTGCTCCCCTGTTTTTGGTCTATAATCCTGATTTACAAAAGGCAATGATGACTAGTATCTTTGAATATAGTGCTAGCGGTCGCTGGGATAAACCTTTCGCAGCACATGACCTTGGCACTTATCCAATAGCTAATGGACAAGTTTATGGTGGTGACATGCCGATTGAAGAAAGTGGTAATATGGTGATTCTAACTGCAGCTATTTCGAAAATTGAAGGTAATGCAGATTATGCTAAGAAATATTGGGACATTCTAACGACATGGACCAATTATTTAGTAGAGTATGGACAGGACCCGGAAAACCAACTTTGCACGGATGATTTCGCCGGACATTGGGCTCATAATGCCAATCTTTCAGTGAAAGCAATTATGGGTGTAGCCGGATACAGCGAAATGGCTCGTATGCTCGGTTTGAATGATGTGGCAGATAAATATGCAGCGACAGCCAAGAAAATGGCGGTGAAGTGGGAAGAAATGGCAAATGAAGGCGACCACTACCGTTTGGCTTTTGACCGTAAGAACACTTGGAGCCAAAAATACAATATGGTTTGGGATAAGTTGTGGGATCTGGAATTATTCCCTAACAATGTAATCAGGAAAGAAATTAACTATTATTTGACAAAACAGAATCCTTATGGACTTCCTTTGGATTCGCGTAAAGAATACACCAAGTCCGACTGGATTATGTGGACGGCAGCTATGTCTCCGGATAAGGAGACTTTCCAGAAATTCTCTGATCCTGTCTATAAATACATCAATGAAACAGTGTCTCGTGTACCTATCAGTGACTGGCATCATACTGACAGTGGTAGGTGGGTCGGTTTTAGAGCCCGTTCGGTGATCGGAGGATACTGGATGAAAGTATTAATGGATAAAGTTCAGAATAATCAATAATTTAAATCTAGTGTATTATGAAATGTAAAACTATGAAACATGGGAGCATAGGGCTACAGTGTGTGATGTTGGCATTTATTTTTGCAGTCTGTTTTAGTAGCTGCAAAGATAGCAAAGACGAGACATCAGCACCTTATGATCCGAGTCAGCCAGTAGAGGTAACAGATTTCACACCCAAGTCGGGAGGCGGAAAGAAGAAGATGATTATCTATGGCAGCAACTTTGGGATAGATCGTTCTATTATTTCTGTTAAAGTAGGCGGGAAAGAAGCTATTGTTATTAGTGCTAAAGGTACTAGTATCTACTGTTCTACACCAGAGAGTTGTTTTGAAGGAACCATAGAAATAAAGGTGGGTGAACAAACAGTGATAGCATCCGAAAAATATCAGTATGAGCCACAAATGGTAGTAACAGACTTATGTGGTGATGTGGATGAACTGGGTGAGGGAAATATTGTAGAAACAGGTCCGTTTGACGATTGTGGGAAAATAGATTATCCTTTTTGGTTTTCTTTCGATCCTCAACATTCTAATATCCTTTATTTGTCTCAAAATAATGGGCTTTTGAGGGTGCTGGATCTGGAACAAGAAATGATCTATACCAAGAAGCTAGATAATATTAACCGCGCAACTACTATTACATGGACTAATGATGATGATATGATATTGGCGGCTCCCCAAAATGGTGGTGCTAAGAATAGAAACAATATTATTTTAAAGCGTGAAAGCAGTACAGACGGGCAGGATTTCAAAGAGTCCAGTTGGGTAGCTTTGGCGCGTGGTAATGCTTGCAATGGGTCTATGGTACTTCCACAAACGGGAGAGCTTTACTTCAATCATCGTGCAACAGGCAATGTGTACAGATATAATTTTGAAGAAAACGGCTATAATAACAATCCGGAAGTTCCTGGTGGAGCAGGGTTGAATGAACTTTTGGCATTTAGTGTACCTAATCAGACGGTTGACTTTAGTATGGTTCCTCATCCAACAGGTAAATATGTTTATATCATCATGCATGAATCGCATTATATACTTCGTTCCAATTACGATGAAGAAACTAAAAAGTTGGTAACTCCGTATATTGTATGTGGGCAATCCGGCCAGGCAGATTATAAGGATCTTGTAGGTATCAATGCGCGTATCAATAAGCCTGGTCAAGGTGTCTTTGTGCTCAATGAAGAGTATAAGGCAGCCAACAAAGATGATTGGTATGACTTCTATTTTGCAGATAAAGAAAATCATTGTATTCGAATCTTGACTCCGGATGGGGTGGTTTCTACGTTTGCCGGACGCGGTTCTGCTTCTGCAAGTAGCTATAAATGGGGTAAGCAAAATGGAGAAGTACGTGAGAGAGCACGCTTTAATCAACCGGTGGCTTTGGCTTACAATGAGGCAACAAAGACTTTCTATGTAGGTGATTCGGGAAATTATAAGATTCGGAAGATTGCCAAAGAACAGGCCCCTGATGATTTAGGCGGAGAAGAATCCAATGACAATCAAAACCAAGAAAATCAATAAAAAGAAGAACACATGAGAATAAAAGAATTTATTACGATTTGTCTGTTATTAGTCTCTGTTTCCCTTTTTGCTCAAGAGAAGACAATTGAGGTAACAGGAGTCGTGACGGACACGAATAAAGAACCATTGGTTGGTGTCAATGTGACAGTGAAGGATAAACCTGGTTTAGGAGCGATAACGGATATCAACGGACGTTACAAAATAAATATTGAGGAATTTTCTCGTTTGGTATTTTCATATATTGGTTTTGATACGCAAGAGATATTAGTGAAACGCCAGAGTTTGGTTAATGTATCGATGAAAGAATCGGATGCTAGGGAAATTGATGAAGTTGTAATCACTGGTACAGGAGCACAGAAGAAATTAACAGTGACTGGTGCGGTGACGAATGTAGATGTAGAAGTATTAAAGTCAAATCCTTCTGCAAATCTTTCTAATGCATTGGCTGGAAATGTGTCAGGTGTTCTTGCCATGCAGACTTCTGGACAACCGGGTGTAAATACTTCTGAATTCTGGATTCGAGGTATTTCCACTTTTGGAGCCAATAGCTCTGCATTAGTGCTGGTTGATGGTTTTGAACGCGATTTGGATGAGATCAATATTGAAGATATCGAATCCTTTTCTGTATTGAAAGATGCTTCTACGACGGCGATTTATGGTCCTCGTGGTGCAAATGGTGTAGTACTGATCACCACTAAACATGGTAAGGAAGGCAAGATCAAGATTAATGCCAAAGTAGAGACTTCTTATAATGCCCGCACTATTACTCCGGAATTTGCGGATGGTTACAGTTATGCCATGTTGATGAATGAAGCGCGAATTACTCGTAACCAAGAGAGAATTTATCAAGAGGATGAAATGGAAATTCTGCGATTGGGGCTTGATCCGGATTTATATCCGAATGTTGACTGGATGGATGTGTTGTTAAAAGATGGAGCCATGACCTATCGTGCCAATCTGAATATGAGTGGTGGTGGTAGTACGGCACGTTATTTTGTATCGCTTAGTTATGTGAATGAAGAGGGAATGTACAAAACAGACGAGTCCATGCGTAAGGATTACAATACCAATCCTAGCAGTCAGCGTTGGAATTACCGTTTGAATACGGATATTGATGTAACAAAGACTACTCTTGTAAAAGTTGGTGTATCCGGTTCGCTAAAGAAGCGTAATGCACCGGGACAGGGCTCTAATGTCTGGACTTCATTAATGGGGCAGAATCCGGTCAGTATTCCTGTTATGTACTCTAATGGTTACATTCCTGCACATGGAGTAGAAGATAATCGCAAAAATCCTTGGGTACTTGCTACACAGACTGGATATAAAGAAATCTGGAATAATAAGATTCAGACAAATATTTCTCTGGAGCAAAAGCTGGACTTCATTACCAAAGGCTTACGCTTTGAAGGCCGTTTCGGATTTGATACGAATAATCAGAGTGAAATAAACCGGATAAGAATGCCGGAGACATGGCGCGCCCAAAGAGAACGTGACGATGACGGGAACCTGATTTTCAAGCAACAAAGTGCCGAGAAACCAATGGAACAGACGAGTTCTTCCACTGGTGAGCGCCGTGAATTTTTAGAGGCCTATTTGCAATATAATCGTGCATTCAAAGCACATCACGTAGGTGGTACTTTAAAATATAGCCAGGATGCTTATCGGACCACAGTAGATATTGGAACAGATGTAAAAAATGGTATTGCCAAACGTCACATGGGATTGGCGGGGCGTGCCAGTTATAACTGGAATTATCGCTACTTTGCCGATTTTAATTTTGGTTATAATGGTTCGGAGAATTTTGCTGACGGGCATCGTTTCGGTTTTTTTCCAGCCTTTTCTTTAGCTTGGAATATAGCAGAAGAGAAACTTGTTAAAAAACATCTGAAATGGATGAATATGTTCAAGTTACGTTACTCTTATGGTAAGGTTGGTAATGATAAGATGGATGTACGTTTCCCTTATTTGTATACTATCAAGGATGATGGAAGTGGTTGGACTTGGAGTGATTATGGTTCTACGGATAATGTATATACAGGAATGCAGTATACACAGTTGGCCTCTAACAATGTCACCTGGGAAATTGCAACCAAGCATGATGCGGGTGTAGACTTATCTTTATTCAATGATAAGTTTACGGCTACTGTAGATTATTTTCATGAACAGCGTGATGGCATCTATATGGAACGTAAATATCTACCAGGTATTGTGGGGGTGAATAGTAATCCAAAAGCGAATGTGGGAAGTGTCCGGTCGAAAGGTTTCGACGGCAATTTTGCCTACAAGCAGAAGATAGGAAAAGTCAATTTGACTGTTCGTGGTAATTTTACTTACAGCAAAAATGAAATTCTGGAAAAAGATGAGATGAACGCAGTTTATCCTTATCAAAAAGAGGCTGGCTACAGGGTTAATCAGGCAAAGGGATTAATAGCTTTAGGATTGTTTAAGGATTACGATGATATACGAAATAGTCCGCAGCAGACTAATTGGGGAAAGGTACAACCGGGTGACATCAAATATAAAGACGTCAATGGGGATGGAATCATTAATGCTAGTGATGAAGTGGCCATTGGTGCGACAACAAAGCCTAACTTGATATATGGTTTTGGTATTTCTGCACAGTGGAAAGGTTTTGATTTTAATGCTCACTTCCAGGGAGCAGGCAAGTCTTCATTCTTCATTAATGGTTCTACTGTATATGCCTTTAAGGATAGTCAGTGGGGAAATATTCTGACGAATTTAGTGAAAGATCGCTATGTCGATGCGGAGACAGCTGCCACATTGGGTATTCCGGCTAATGAGAATCCTAATGCTTCGTATCCTCGGCTTAGTTATGGAGGGAACGATAATAATTATAGAGCTTCTACCTATTGGCTCAGAGATGGATCTTATTTACGCTTGAAAACATTGGAAGTAGGTTATACATTGCCGAAATCAATTGTGAACAAGATGCGGTTTAACAAGATACGTGTATTTTTCATTGGTACCAATATCTTGACGTTTGCTAAATTTAAAGAATGGGATCCGGAAATGGGAGTCTCTAACGGTGAGAAATATCCGCTTGCTAAGACGTTTACTTTGGGATTAACTGTGAATATCTAATTAAATGCATGAAAAATGAGAAAGATATATAAACTGTATATTGGTATTATGTTGAGTGCGATTGCCGTCGCTTGTTCGGATAAACTCGACTCTGACAAATATTTCAAAGACCGCCGGTCTTTGGAGGATGTTTTTACTGACAAGGAATCTACGGAAGAATGGTTGGCGAATGCCTATTCCTATTTAGGTGGATACAATCTGGAAGTATCTAACATGCTTAATACAATCACTAATTTCGCCGATGATATTTATTTCGGTGGGAATAGTCTTGATGCGTACAAGACATTCAAGACTGGTACTTATGATGAAGGTTACCGGCATTCGTGGGGGGATAGTTATAAAGGTATTCGTCAAGCGTCTATCTTCATTCAGAATATTGACATGAATACGAAATATACGGAAGAAGAGAGAGCCGATCTGAAAGCGCAAGCCCGTTTCGTGCGTGCGTATTATTATTGGTTATTACTACGTAAATACGGTCCTGTACCCTTATTGCCAGATGATGGACTTGACTATACTGCCGATTATGATGATTTGGAAATTCAGCGTAATTCGTATGATGAATGTGTGGAATACATCGAATCGGAGATGTGCCTGGCAGCCAAAGACCTGCCTCTGGCCCGGGCCATTAATCAGGTGGCGCGTCCCACGCGAGGAGCAGCATTGGCAGCTCGTGCCAGAGCATTGGTATATTCAGCAAGCCCTATCAATAATCCACGTCCGGGAGATCCTGATAAATTTTCGGATTTGGTAGATTATGAAGGAAGATGTCTGATGTCTCAGGAATATAATGAATACAAATGGGCTAGAGCTGCAGCTGCGGCAAGAGATGTGATGGAACTTCCCGGAGAAAATAACGGGCGTCGTTATGAACTTTACCATAAGAAAGCAACTAATATTGCTGAACCCGGATATCCTGCTACCATTGCTCCTTATCAGGATAAGGACTTTTCAACAAAGACATGGAATGAAGGTGGATATAGTGATATAGACCCTTATGAGTCTTATCGTGCTGTTTTTAATGGTTCATTAGCGATGTACCAAAATCCGGAGTTGATTTTCAGCCGTGGGCGTAATCAGGGAGCCAATAGTATTGCTGAAATGGTGAAACTTCAAATGCCGAAAACTTTGGGTGGAGGAAGTAATGCGTATGGCATGACACAGAAGATGTGTGACGCTTATTATATGGCAAATGGAGACGAATTTAGCAGAGAACATTTTAAAGAAGAGTACCCTTCCGGCACACGTTTTGTCACTAAAGAGGAGGTTGAGGCAGGTACATACCCTCAACTAAAAGAAGGGGTGTATAAGGAATATGCCAACCGAGAACCACGTTTTTATGCTTCGGTTTCTTATAATGGCTGTGTGTGGGCTTTACTGAAAAATGCAGAGACAACGGACTATAAGAATGACGTTGAGAAACAAGTCAACTATTATTACGGTATCAATACGGACGGTTTCTCCGGTACTGGTGTTTATTTACGATCTGGCATCGGTATCATGAAGTATGTACACCCGGATGATACGAATCGTAAGGAAATAAAAGCAAAAGCAGAACCTGCCATTCGTTTTGCCGAAATTTTATTGATCTATGCCGAAGCCTTGAATGAGTTGGAGGATGGATCTTCATATGACATAGCATCATGGGATGGTTCTACCAGTTATTCCGTCAAACGTGATATTGATGAAATGAAAAAAGGTATCAGACAGATACGTCGCCGTGCGGGTGTACCCGATTATACCATGTCGGAGTACCAAGATCGGGATGTATTCCGCAAGAAGCTGAAACGTGAACGTCAAATTGAACTCATGGCCGAAGGGCAGCGTTATTTTGATTTACGTAGATGGAAAGATGCAGAAGTGGAAGAGTCCAAGAAAAACTACGGATGTAATTTCTATATGTCGGATACGGAGGAGCAGAGAGAACAATTCTATACTCCGATTGAAATTGCAGACTTGCCTACTGCCTTCTCGCGTAAGCTCTATTTCTGGCCTATCAGCCACGATGAGCTGAAACGTAATAAACGGTTGACGCAGAACCCGGGATGGACATACAATGATTAATCTCCTAATAAGAATATGATATGAAGAATATATATATTTATTTAAGTTTATTGGCTGTCATCGTCTTGGGAACCGCTTGTAATAATGAGTGGGAAGATGAGCAGTATGAACAATACGTATCTTTCAAAGCACCTATCGCTTCAGGAGGCGATGGTGTTACTACCATCTACGTCAGATATAAGGATAATGGAAAAGTGACTTATCAGTTGCCTGTCATTATCAGTGGCTCTACAGTGAATGGACAAGACCGAGATATACATATAGCAGTGGATAAGGACACATTGAAAACGTTGAATATCGAGCGCTTTAGTCTTTATCGTCCGGAATTGTGGTATACGGAAATGGAGGAAGATAAATATGAATTTCCCGAAACGGTACATATTCCTGCCGGTTCGTGCGTTGAACAATTAAATATTGATTTTAATCTACAAGGCATTGATATGTTGGAGAAATGGGTTTTACCGTTAACCATTGTTGATGATGGAGCCTATGATTATCAAAGTCATCCACGTAAGAACTATGCAAAAGCTTTGTTGAAGGTAGTACCTTTTAATGATTATTCCGGTTCGTACACGGCTTCTTCCATGAAAGTGTACACTTATATAAATGGTAAGCCTGATACGAATGCAAGAACGACGAACAAGCGTACAGGATATGTGATAGATAACAATTCCGTATTCTTTTATGCCGGTCTGATTAATGAGGATATGGATAAAGACATACGTAAGAAGTACAAAATCAATGTACACTTCAGAGAAGATGGAACATTGGATATGAAGCCGGACGATCCCAATAATGAAATGGAATTTGAATTAATAGGAACACCTATCTATAGTAGTACATCGATTATGGATGCTACACGCCCTTATTTGGAACGTCGTTATGTTCAAATCATGTTTGAATATGATTTCCAGGATTTTACCTATGGTGGAAGTGATACGGAAGTTATCCCTATCAAATATAGAGTGGAAGGAAGCATGACGCTACAACGGAATATCAATACACAGATTCCGGACGAAGACCAGCAAATAGAATGGTAATCTTATAAATGAGTGGAGATAGGGAAGATATAGGAATAATATCTTCCCTATTTTGTTTATATATGGGTTCAGATTAGCTGTTCCTCATCTTTGTTTACCTGTTTTTTTCCTTTATTGATTTGTATTTTTCCCTTTCTCTTAAAAAACTTCCCTACTTTTGTTCTGTAAGTCAGTCACACGAAACCGACAAAAAGTACAGTTAATTAAATCAGAATAATTATGAACATCAAAAAACATTTGCCTTGGTTGGGAGCTTTATTACCCGTAGCCAGTATGCAGGCAGAGACAAAACCTAATGTAGTCGTCATTTATATAGATGACATGGGAATCGGGGATATCGGTTGTTATGGGGGTAAGTTTGTTCCTACTCCGAATATTGATAAGATAGCGCAGGACGGATTGTTATTCAATCAGTATTACTCGTCCGCACCAGTCAGCTCACCTTCACGTTGCGGATTGACAACAGGCAAATTTCCCATAGAAGTAGGAATTAATACCTTTTTAAATAATAAAGCCAGCAACAAAAAGTGTGAACAACGTAACTTTTTGAGTGACAAGAATCCTTCCATGGCACGTGCTTTTCAAAATGCAGGTTATGCTACCGGACATATAGGTAAATGGCATATGGGAGGTGGACGCGACGTGCACAATGCACCTTCTATTAAGAATTATGGTTTTGACGAATATATATCAACGTATGAAAGTCCGGATCCGGAACCGGCAATTACTGCTACGAACTGGATATGGTCGGCTAAAGACAGTGTAAAACGCTGGAGACGTACCGAATACTTTGTAAATAAGAGTATTGACTTTGTCAAACGTCATAAAGACCAGCCTTTCTTCTTGAATCTTTGGCCGGATGATATGCATACTCCTTGGGTACCGGAATTTAAGCAAAAGGATAACAAAAGCTGGAACACGGAAGAAGCCTTCATCCCTGTTCTTGCTGAAATGGACAAACAAATCGGACGTTTTATCAAAGCACTGGATGATATGGGATTATCGGAAAATACAATCGTGATTTTCACTAGTGACAACGGACCGGCACCCAGTTTCCAATCCGCTCGTGCTGCCTATTTAAGAGGAACGAAGAATAGCCTTTATGAAGGTGGAATTCGCATGCCGTTCCTTATAAAATACCCCAAGAAAATAAAGGCTGGACAAGTGAATAACGAGAGTGTGTTGTGTGCAGTCGATTTATATCCGTCTCTATGTGCGATAGCCGGAATTGAAACAGAGAAAGGTTACCAGGGAGACGGACAAAATTATGATAAAGTTCTTCTGGGTAAATCGAAAGCTAAACGTAAAACAGACTTGATGTGGGATTTCGGTAGAAACCAATTCTTTAAGAAACCGGGAAATGCAAACGATAGGAGTCCTCATCTGGCTATACGCAGTGGCAACTGGAAGCTATTGATAAATGGCGACGGAAGCGATGCACAGCTGTACGATATTGCAAAAGACAAATTTGAGAAAAATGATGTAGCGCAGTCGCATCCGGAAATCGTAGCTAAATTGGGCGAAAAAGTATGTAAATGGTTTGAGAAAAACAAAGATAAAGGAAAAGAGTAATACAGTGAAAAACAAATTATAAACCAATATTAAACTTATGAATTCTAAATTATTACTATTACCGACCGCCTTGATGGTTGCTGGTCATTCTGCAGCAGAGGCGAAGGGGAAAAAGTCGGACAAACGTCCTAATATCCTGGTCATTCTTGCAGATGACCTTGGTTATTCCGATTTGGGATGCTATGGTAGCGAGATTCATACTCCTAATTTGGACAAACTGGCACAAAAAGGAGTACGATTCAATCATTTCTATAATGCAAGCCGTAGTTGCCCGACTCGTGCTTCCCTATTGACAGGACTTTACCAACATCAGGCCGGAATCGGACGAATGACCTTTGATGCTCACTTACCAGGCTATCGTGGAACACTTTCTCGCAATGCCGTTACTATTGCCGAGGTATTGAAGGAAGCAGGATATACTACCAGTATGGTTGGAAAATGGCATGTTGCCGAGACTCCTCTACGTAAGGACCAACGCGAATGGCTGGCACATCGCGTCTTCCATGATACATTCTCTGATTTATGTCATTATCCGGTTAATCGTGGCTTTGATTCTCACTATGGAGTTATTTATGGAGTGGTGGATTACTTTGATCCATTCAGCTTGGTAGAAGGTGAAGTACCTGTAAAGGAAGTTCCTAAAGGATATTATATAACCCAGGCTCTTTCAGACCGTGCCGTACAGGAAGTGGAAGAATATGCAAAGGATGATAAACCATTCTTTATGTACTTGGCTTATACAGCACCACACTGGCCGCTACATGCACTTCCTGAAGATATTGAGAAGTACAAAGACACCTATAAAGTTGGTTGGGAAGCTATCCGTAACGCCCGTTACGAACGTCAGAAGCAGTTGGGGATTTTTCCGGGAATGGATAACTTCTTGTCCGAACGTCAGTTCCATGACAAATGGGAAGATAACCCGCACGCAGAATGGGATGCCCGTGCGATGGCTGTTCATGCTGCCATGATCGACCGTGTAGACCAGGGAATCGGACAAATTATCGAAGCCTTGGAAAAGACCGGACAGTTTGACAATACACTGATTCTTTTCCTTTCTGATAATGGTTGTAGTAACGAAGACTGCCAGAATATGTCTGGTGGAGAGAATGACCGTCCGGATATGACTCGTGATGGAAAGAAAATCATTTACCCACGTAATAAACAAGTATTGCCTGGACCACAGACTACATATGCTTCATTAGGAGCTCGCTGGTCTAATGTGGCTAATACTCCGTTCCGTTTCTGGAAGGCTAAATCTTATGAGGGAGGTATCTGTACACCGATGATCGCTCACTGGCCGAAAGGCATCAAGAAGAACGTAGGTGGTATGACATCTGAAATCGGACATGTGATGGACATCATGGCTACTTGTGTTGATTTGGCGGATGCAGAATATCCGGCAACGTATAAAGGACATGATATTCTTCCTATGGAAGGGAAGAGCTTACTCCCGATCTTTAAGACGGGACATCGTAAAGGACATGATTATTTAGGTTTCGAACACTTCAATGAACGTGCTTTCTTGTCTAATGACGGCTGGAAATTAGTTCGTCCGAAAAATAACTCTCAATGGGAATTATACAACCTGAATGAAGATCGTAGCGAGCAACACGATTTGGCTGCTAAATATCCGGAAAAGGTGACAGAGATGGCTAAAGCTTACGAAGCATGGGCGAAACGTTGTATGGTAGAACCTTACCCGGGACAGAAAAAGAAATAATTATTATTTCATGTAGAATTGGCTTTATATAAAACTGAATTAATAGAGAATTGAATAAATAATGGGGATGAAGAATTCCGGATCAGGAACAACTTCATCCCCATTAAATTTTTCACATATCAACTTAACCAATCTGCGATAGGGATTATTATTCTATTTGTCCAATGGTAGAATACCTCATACTTCCTATCTGTCCATCTTTACCCAGCGTTTCCGCTTGAATAATCAACGGAGTGGAATATTGGTTATTATAACATTCAATTACCGCTTTTCCATTTTCATCTGCTTGTACGGATGGATTCCAGTATAACGTCCGTCTTTTATCTACTTTATCCATATACAGTTCCTTGGTCGGGTAGGCAGGAGAATAATATTCCAATGGACGGGTATATCCCTGGATAACGGTTTGTCGGGTACCAAGTACGGCACTCTGGCTTTTATTTAACACATCGCGTCTGGGTAGGGGAATCAGGTAGAAAACACTATATTTATCCAGTTTGCTTATATCGACTCCCGTGCTATCGGTCACCTCGGACATCTTTGTATTTTGGATAATGTCGTCATCGATACCTCCGGTGCCTTTGCTAATGATGATAGAAGCCAATCCGTCCACTTCAGTCAGCATCATTTGAGTTTCTGTTTCAGACAAAATGTGATTATCCATGATATAGCAGATCGGTTTCTGACGATACGTATGCTTGTCATTGGTGCGATCCCAATAAAATTGCGGACTCAACTTTTCCATTAATTCGGGAATGGTGGTGACAATCTTTCCGTTATCGCGTAATACATCCACCGAACGGCGTACATCGTAATAAGCATCAATACTCTTCTCACTGATCTTAGTAGCCATGTTGCTTCCCTGTCGGCGTTTACTTTTTATCTCCACTTCATCCAATACATAAAGTCCTTCTACCCTCCGGATGGAATCCATGTATAAAGAATCAAAACTCTCGGCTTTCTGTTGCCAGTAGGCCAGGTCTTTCCATTCCGGATGAAGCTCCTTGTAGCCGTAAGCCCGCGGAGCGGGGGAGAAATTGCGGTCGATCAGTATAGAAGCATCCTTATTGCGTTCTTTACCGACTTTCCGGGTTTGGATCACTGCCTCTGTCGTTCCTTCAAAATCTTCCACAGGAATGGTGAAACGGCCGTTTTCATCGGTCACGGTTCCTCCGGTTATGAATTGATCGTCCTTCTTCACTATCACGCTAAGCGCAATATCTTTCAGTTTATTTTTGAGAATGGTTGATTTCACCTGCCCGTTCAGTGCCAATTGTGTTTCCGGCAATTGAAGCGGAGTGAAAGGAGCGGTAGAGATGGCCTGGCTCATGTCGTATTTACGCCATCCGTGCACCATCAATAAAACATCCAGTTCGGTTTGCTTCCGCGGAGACGGAGACGCAAAGTAATAACCGGGTTGATGGATATATCCTTTTAAATCGGAGGTTAATAGCAGGTCAGTGAAAATATTGTTGTCATACTCCAGATAATCCGACCGGACACCATCCCGGATGCTGACCGACAATTCTCCGGACACAGGTTCCCCCTTAGCATTCTTTATTTGCAATTCGCAACGGATGGGAGCGTAGGGAGCATATACCTCTTTCAATCCTTCCGTTGATATTTGCAGGGGAGCACGCGGATTGGCAAAGACAAAACGTTCGCACAATGTATTGCCTGCCCGGTTGATGAGGCTGACTTGCAGTACACCTGCCGGTAGCTTACGGGTGGGTAGAATGAACTCCCGTGGAGCATCCGCCCGGCAACTAATCAGTTGATGAACATACGGTCGCCCCTGATGGCTGATAAATACAGCCAGTGTATCTTGAGGAGTAGCGGCATTGCAGGAAACTTTCACCAAAAGGGCGCCGGCATTACTGACAGTGCTCAAAACATATCCGTTAGGTAATGCTTGTGGGAGTGTGAATTCATATTTCTTTCCTTGAAAATTGACTTTAGCAATGGCAGGCTGAGCGGAAGGGGTATATTCAAAATGCCCCATTCCATCGTGTAAAGTCTCGAAGGAAGTGATCTCTGTACCTTCTTTGGTATAGATTGTTCCCGATAATTCTATATTCCCTTCATTTTTACTTTCCGCTTTGAAAGCGACTTGAGAGGTTACTCCTTCTACTAGTTGTCCTCCTTCAGGAAAAAAGCGCACATTCAACTTCTCTTCCGTTTCCGATGGACGGTTTTCCATTGATTGACTAAGTTCATAAGTTGTGATACTACGTTCCAGCTTATCACTATTGGATAGTTGATAAATGGGGAAAGTCCGTGAGAAATACTGCGGTTCATTGAAAGCAAGCATCCAGCGCGTATAGGCACGTACCTCATAATAACCGGATAACATGGAACGGGGAAGAATGAATTGTCCATTTCCTTCTCCCTGTGTCAGTTTGATGATTTGTTTATCAGCTATGTGTCCTGTCTGGTCCACCAACTCTACGTACAGAGGTCGACTGATCAGGCTGAAAGTTTGCTGTTCGGCAAGGGTGACATAAGCTTTGAACCAAATTGTGTCACCGACATAATAACTCGTATTATCAAAATGTAAATAAGCTTTTTCTCGCGGATAGTTATTGGCGAACGTCTGTGCCTGATTCATGTATTGTTGGAATACAACTTTGGCAGGAGGGATTTCTCCTGACGCATACGTAGCCAGGAGATTACATAGTGTAAATATCAATAAGAATAGTTTGTTCTTCATGATGGCTCATTATTTTATTTTTTTCGGTCTGCTTGGAATCTTTTCAAAGATCGTTTTGATACGTTGCATATCCAACTTAGGACGTCGGTCATAATAATAAATTCCATTTTTCTCTAAATCAATGTCAGTCAATTGAGTGTAGCAGAATCCGGTAACGTCCGGTGAGGAAGCTATCGCGTCCATCAAATTATCCAAGCGTTCGTAGAATCCTTCTTCATTGGTAAGCATTCCACCATATCCCCACGAATTATCCCGGTTGGTGGATTCAGTCCAAAGTATTCCTCCGAATTCTCCGATGAAAAAAGGCTGATTGTTGTAAAATGCCATTCTGTTGTTAGGCTTCAATTGTTGCGCGAAGCGTGTTGCATTAGATTCATAGTTTCGGATGCTCCAGATGTCACTCATAAAATGTACGTCACCTGCAATACCATTCACGGGGCGTGAAGGATCTATGGCTTTGGTTTGTTGATAGGTGTCGATACACAGGCGCATCATGGTACCCGTCAGGAGAGCTAATGCATCTTCAAGAGGCTGATTGAAGGGAACCCAAGTTATGATTGATGGGTGATTGCGGTCCCGTGTAATGACTTCTGTCCATTCGCTGATAAAGTTGCGCGATGCTATTTCACTCTTGATGCTCATACCCCAATTGGGAGATTCTCCCCAGGTTATAAATCCTAATTTATCGGCCCAATAATGGAATCTTTCTTCAAAAACCTTTTGATGAAGGCGTGCTCCGTTAAATCCGGCAGCTTTACTTAGTAGAATATCATTTTTCAGAGCCTCGTCAGTCGGAGCAGTCCAGAGTCCATCCGGATAATAGCCTTGATTCAAGACGAGGCGTTGAAAGTAAGGTTCATTGTTTAAGTAGATCACTCCATCCGATGTGTGCACCTTACGCATACCTACGTAGGATTTTACTTCATCTATGATTTCTCCGGTCGAGTTTTTGATACTGTAAACGATATCATAAAGGTGAGGATCTTCAGGACTCCAGAGTTTCATGTTCTTGACGGGAAGAATAATAGGAACTCCATTATTGCATTTTACTGTTTTTTGAATCACTTTTCTTTGGTTATCGTACAATGTAATTTGGAGCATCCTGTCATTAGAAGCCCGGTAAAATTCAGGCGTAATGATTAGCTGTTCTTCATCAATATCCGGGGTAGTTACAGCTGATTTCAGACCATAGTGAGAAACAGCCTCCATCCACACTGTTTGCCAAATACCTGTAACACGGGAGTAAAAACAGCCATAAGGAGATATCCGGGTAGATTGTTTACCGATGGTTTGAAGTCCCGAACGGGCGTCATCGGTAACATAAACAACCAGATTGTGCTTTTGTCCCGCTTTTACGGCAGGAGTCACATCCATTGAAAAAGAAGAATTTCCTCCATAATGATTACCTACATGGTGTCCGTCGATAAAAACTTCAGTGTAATAGTCTACCGCCCCAAAGTGCAGTATGATTTTCTTTCCCTCCCAGCCGGAAGGTATAGATATGGAACGCTGGTACCACATTTGATTGATAAAATCGGTATAATTTACTCCTGATAGCTTGCTTTCGGGGCAGAAAGGGACAGTAATCGTATTACTGAATTGCTTGGCTCTTGTCAACCGCCGACTTTTTCCCGAATTGGAGAAGTCGAATTCGTATGTCCATTGGCCATTGAGATTGATCCATTCGGATCTTTCAAACTGAGGTCTCGGATATTCCGGGCGAGGAATATCATTGGCTGCGTTTAATGTAAAGGATAACAATAAACCGACCAAAATCAGATGTGTCTTTTTCATTATGCTGTTTTTTTTGTTTTGCGTTTTGTGCGCAAATTTTAGTGTATTAGTTTTATACAAAGATATGACATTCAAAATACAAAAGAGGAAACATATTGTTCAATAAAAGAAAAAAGCTGTTCATTCTAAAAGAACATTTGTGATCACCTTGAATTAAACGTCGAAAACAGCAGGGTTCTATTGTCTTTTAAATAGGGAATTTCCTTTTTGAGTATCATATATACCTGATTTTGTTCTTTATTGATTAGCATTTTTCCTTCCTTTTGCATAAACTTCTCTACTTTTGTTTTCCAGATAATTGATAATACTATGGTAAAGAAGAATTTCTTAATGACCGCCCCCCTACTGATGGCGTCGTTTTGTTCGGCACAAGAAAAGCCGAATGTCGTACTGATTATGGTAGATGATATGGGTTATTCCGATATCGGCTGCTACGGTGGAGAAATACTGACCCCTAATATTGATGCATTGGCATCCAAAGGAGTACGTTTCACGCAATTCTACAATACTTCACGTTCATGTCCCGCCCGGGCTAGTTTAATGACAGGACTATATCAACATCAGGCAGGGATCGGCCAGATGTCCGAGGACCCGTTTAAAAATCCTGGTCAAAAGAGTCCGAATGACTGGGGAGTGCCGGGATACAAAGGATTCCTGAACCGGAATTGTGTTACAATAGCCGAAGTGCTGAAAGAAGGCGGTTACCATACTTATATGGCAGGTAAATGGCATTTGGGAATGCATGGAGAAGAAAAATGGCCCTTGCAACGGGGATTTGAACGTTTTTATGGTATTTTGGCAGGAGCTTGCAGCTATCTTCGTCCATCAGGAGGACGCGGGTTGACGCTGGATAACATCAAACTTCCGGAACCAGAAGCACCTTATTATACAACGGATGCATTTACCGATTATGCAATCCGCTTCGTTGGCGAACAGAAAGACGACAAACCTTTCTTCCTTTACCTGGCATTTAACGCTCCTCACTGGCCCTTGCAGGCAAAAGAGGAAGACATTCAGAAATTCACAAAGATCTATCGTGAGAAAGGATGGAATGAGATTCGCGAAGCAAGACGGAAACGAATGGCTAAGTTGGGAATTATCGACTCGAATACAGAATTCGCCGAATGGGAAAACCGGAATTGGGACGAACTGACGGAGAAAGAAAAAGATGAAGTAGCCTACCGGATGGCAGTTTATGCAGCACAGGTGCATTGTGTAGATTATAATGTAGGAAAATTGCTGGATTACCTGAAGAAGAATCATAAACTGGACAATACGCTTGTTATGTTTCTGTCCGACAATGGTGCTTGTGCCGAACCTTATGCAGAATTAGGAGGCGGCAAGGTGTCAGAAATCAACGATCCGTCTCACAGTGGGATGCCTTCTTACGGAAGAGCATGGGCGCAGGTTTCCAATACTCCGTTCCGCAAATACAAATGCCGTTCTTATGAAGGAGGTATTTCTACCCCTCTTATCGTGTCGTGGAAAAACAATCTGAATAATAAAAAAGGTGAATGGTGCCGTGTTCCCGGTTATCTGCCGGATATTATGCCGACTATTCTGGAAGCAACAGGAGCCGCTTACCCGGAAACTTATCACGGTGGAAACAAAATACATCCATTAGTAGGCAGCAGCCTTCTCCCCGCTATTCATAAGAAAACAGACTCTTTACACGAATATATGTATTGGGAACATCAGAACAATAGAGCGATCCGCTGGGGAAACTGGAAAGCAATCCGCGACGAAAAAGGAAAAGAGTGGGAATTGTACGATGTGGTTAAAGACCGTACCGAACGTAACAATCTGGCAGAACAGCACCCTGAAGTGCTTACCAAGTTAGTTGCCGAATGGGAGAAATGGGCGAATTCAAACTTTGTATTACCTAAACATCCGAAGAAATAAATAAAGGAGGAACACAAAATGAATAAATTACTAGTAAGTGCATCCGTAGCTTTGGGAGCTACCAGCCTGTCTTTCGCCCAGCAAACGGAAAAACCGAACTTTCTGTTGTTCATAGCCGACGACTGTTCTCATTATGACTTGGGCTGTTATGGCAGTGTTGATTCGAAAACTCCGAATATCGATCGCTTTGCCACACAGGGAGTACGTTTCACACAAGCCTATCAGGCCGTTCCGATGTCGTCGCCTACCCGGCACAATCTATATATCGGTTTGTGGCCTGTACGCAGCGGGGCTTACCCCAATCACACTTGTGCCAATGAAGGAACATTGAGCGTTGTACATCATCTGCAACCATTGGGTTATAAAGTCGCGTTGATCGGGAAATCGCATATTGCCCCGAAATCAGTATTTCCTTTCGACCTTTATGTACCTCCTTTGAAAGGTGGGGACTTGAATTTTGAAGCAATTCAGAAATTTATTTCCGATTGCAAGGCGAAAGGCGAACCTTTCTGTCTGTTTGTAGCCTCCAATCAACCGCATACTCCTTGGAATAAAGGCGATGCCTCTCAATTTAATGCGGACAAACTGACACTGCCTCCTATGTATGTAGATATTCCCCAGACTCGCGAGTTGTTTACCCATTATCTGGCAGAGATCAATTATATGGACCAGGAATTCGGCAATGTCCTTTCTATTTTAGATAAGGAAAAAATGACGGATAAATCTGTTGTCGTATATTTGAGCGAACAAGGCAACAGCCTGCCTTTTGCCAAATGGACTTGTTATGATGCGGGGGTACACTCTGCCTGTATCGTTCGTTGGCCGGGAGTGGTTAAGCCGGGAAGCGTAAGTGACGCGTTGGTAGAATACGTAGATATTGTCCCTACTTTTGTCGATATAATAGGAGGAAAGCCGCAGGCGAAAGTGGATGGCGAAAGTTTCAAACCGGTATTGACAGGCAAGAAGAAAGCACACAAGAAATATTCTTTCTCCCTTCAGACCACGAGAGGCATCAATGCCGGATCGCCTTATTATGGCATCCGTTCGGTATACGACGGCCGATACAGATATATTGTCAATCTCACCCCGGAAGCTACTTTCCAGAATGTTGAAACAAAATCTCCTTTGTTTAAAGAGTGGAAAAGACTGGCGGAAACGGATAGTCATGCAAAAGCGATGACGACTAAATATCAGCATCGTCCGGCTATCGAATTGTATGATGTGAAGAACGACCCGTATTGTATGAAGAATCTGGCGGAGGACGCGAAACAAGCTTCTACCATCAGCCGCTTGGATAAAGAGTTGAAACGCTGGATGAAGGATTGTGGAGACGAAGGACAACCTACCGAGATGCGTGCCTTCGAACACATGCCGGGAAAGAGAAAATAAGCCGTCACACAGTCAAAACGAATAAAACACAGAATGTAATTTATAAATCGTATATCATGAAAAAAGAATTTTTTGGTTTGCTTTGTGGATGTACTCTGCTTCCGGCATTTCTTCATGCGCAGACAGAGCGTCCTAATATTGTGATTGTATTGGCCGACGATTTGGGTTGGGGAGATGTAGGGTTTCATGGTAGTGAAATCAAGACTCCCTGTCTGGATGCTTTGGTGGGCGAAGGAGTGGAACTCGAACGCTTTTACACTTCTCCCATCAGTACGCCTACCCGTGCGGGACTGATGACGGGACGTTACCCGAACCGGTTTGGTGTCCGTTCGGCTGTTATTCCGCCCTGGCGTGAGGACGGACTGGATGAGAATGAAGAAACGGTGGCCGATATGCTGGCACGTAACGGATATAAGAACAGAGCCATTATTGGTAAGTGGCATCTGGGACATACCAAGAAAGTGCATTATCCGATGAATAGGGGATTTTCGCACTTCTATGGTCATCTGAACGGTGCGATAGATTATTTCGACCTGACGCGTGAAGGTGAACTGGACTGGCACAACGACTGGGAAACCTGCCACGACAAAGGATATTCTACCGAATTGATAACCAAAGAAGCCATCCACTGTATCGATGCATACGAGAAAGAAGGTCCGTTTATGTTGTATGTGGCCTATAACGCACCTCATACCCCTTTGCAGGCACAGGAAAAAGATATAAAACTCTATACTGACAATTTCGACAGCCTGACACCGAAAGAACAGAAGAAAGTGACTTATAGTGCAATGGTTTCCTGTATGGACAGGGGAATCGGTGCTATTGTAGATGCCTTGAAGAAGAAAGGAATTATGGACAACACTTTCTTTATCTTCTTTAGTGATAACGGCACTGCCGGTGTTCCGGGATCCTCATCAGGACCTTTGCGTGGACATAAATTCGACGAGTGGGATGGAGGGGTACATGCACCGGCTGTTCTTTATTGGAAGAAGGCAGAGAAACAATATAAGAACTTGAGTTCACAGGTGACAGGTTTTGTTGACCTTGTTCCCACATTGAAAGATTTGGTAGGAGATCACAGCCGTCCGAAACGTGAATATGACGGCATCAGCATCCTCCCTGTATTAAACGGTAAAAAGGCCTGTATCGACCGCGATTTTTATCTGGGACACGGAGCAGTAGTCAATAAAGACTACAAACTGATAAGAAAAGGTATGAAACCGGGACTGGATTTGAAACAGGACTTTCTGGTTGATTATAAAACAGATCCTTACGAAAAGAAAAATGCCAGCGCAGGAAACGAGAAAATTGTGAAAGCTTTGTATGAGGTTGCCCTGAAATATGACACGATCACTCCTTGTATACCGGAAGTACCTTACGGTAAAGGTCGTGACGGATTCAAAGCTCCTAAAGAATGGAAAGTAGTGCGTTGAATCTGTTAACCCTATGAATTGAAAATAATACAAGATGGAAAAATCAATGATTAGTTTATGCCTCCTAGGCGGATTGGCGATAGGAAACGGGTTTGCCCAAACTCCTTCGAAGCCTAATATATTATTAATCATAGCCGATGACTGCTCCTATTACGATATAGGCTGTTTCGGAGCGGTCAACAACAAGACTCCCCATATAGACGCATTGGCTCGACAGGGGATAAAGTTCAACAGTGCGTATAATTCTGTTTCGATGAGTACGCCTACCCGGCATTGTGTTTATACAGGTATGTATCCGATGCATCATGGCGGTTATGCCAACCATAGCTCGGTCAATGCCGATGTAAAATCTCTTCCCACTTATCTGGGAAATTTGGGTTATCGGGTTGGATTGGCCGGGAAGTGGCATATCAAACCTTTGGCTAACTTCCCATTCGAAGATGTACCGGGATTCCCCAAAGGATGTACAAGCCCAAACACTGACTATCATACCAAAGGTATCGAGAAGTTTATGGAACGTGATGCTTCCCAACCTTTCTGCCTTGTCTTGGCTTCTATTAATTCGCATGCTCCCTGGACAGGTGGTGACGCTTCCGTTTTCGACCGGAAGAAACTTCAGTTGCCGCCACAGTTTGTCGACACGGAAGTAACACGTGAATACTATGCCAGATATTTGGCGGAAGTCGGCTTGCTCGATCAGCAGGTGGGTGACGCTATGCAGATTCTGAAAGAAAAGAATCTGCTGCAGAACACTCTTGTCATTTTCATATCCGAGCAGGGTACGCAATTTGCCGGAGCCAAATGGACCAATTGGAGTGCCGGTGTCAAGTCGGCGATGGTGGCTTCCTGGCCGGGTGTCATTAAACCCGGTACGGAGACTTCCGCTATTGTGCAATATGAAGACCTTCTTCCTACATTTATCGATGTTGCAGGCGGAAAGGTGCCTGACGTAATAGATGGAAAGAGTCTGGTAGATGTATTTCAAGGGAAAACAAAGACACACCATAAGTATGCTTATCATGTTCACAACAATGTTCCGGAAGGTCCGGCATATCCAATCCGTTCTATTTCAGACGGACGCTATCGTCTAATCTGGAACTTGACTCCGGAGGAAACATACGTAGAAAAGCATATTGAAAAGGCAGAATGGTATCTCTCGTGGAAAGCACAGGACACGGATCAGGCACATAAAATCATGAATCGCTATAAGAATCGTCCCGAGTTCGAACTATATGATATCAAGAAAGATCCGTTCGAAATGAATAATCTGGCGGATGTGAAGAAATATAGTAAGAAGAAGGCAGAACTGACGATGGAACTGCAAAAATGGATGAAACAGCAAAATGATACCGGAGCTGATAAAGACCGGCCGCGTGCTCCTAAGAATAAGCAGAAGAAAGCAGCCAATGTATAATATTCGTAATGCTACCGCTTGTTGCTCTCTGAAAGAGATTTAGGTTCTTCGTCAAATTTGGTGGTACTTCTTCTATTGTGAATAAATAATCTTCGCT
>OAWB01000331.1_pt1 | contig 35534 bp, 31 predicted proteins | sample 1550621 | NCBI WGS metagenome assembly OAWB01 (sample SAMEA2580107, study PRJEB22360) | human gut metagenome | biome: human gut; feature: human-associated habitat; material: faeces | place: Denmark | collected 2008/2010
CGATCCGTTCCATGTCGGAAACCATTTTAAGCGCCGCGGAAATCCCTCTCAGATCCCCGGCCACCGGCTGCTGCTGCAGCAAAAGCTTCATACAGCGTCTCTCAATGTCCCGTTCCTTCTGATTGATCTCTTCCTCCAGATCGTTGAGCCTTTGAATCATCTCTTTGCTCTTTGTGTCTACCAGTTTCCCTGCCAGATGTATCATATCTTCACAGAGGGCACCCATCTCGATCATTTCAATATTCAGCTGGCTAAGCTGCCTGTCAAACCGATTTCTCATATCAACCAAACCTTCCTGTTATATAGTCTTCTGTTCTTTGATCTTTTGGCATGGAAAACAATTTGTCGGACTTTCCATACTCAACTACCTCTCCCAAGAGGAAAAACGCGGTCTTATCGGAAATACGGACAGCCTGCTGCATATTATGGGTTACCATAATGATAGTATACTTGGATTTCAGTTCTGCCGCAAGGTCCTCGATCTTTGAGGTGGAGATCGGATCCAGCGCAGAAGTCGGCTCATCCATCAAAAGCACCTCCGGCTCCACTGCCAGAGCCCTGGCGATACAAAGTCTCTGCTGCTGTCCACCTGAAAGCCCCAGAGCACTTTTTTTCAGCCGGTCTTTCAGTTCATCCCAGATCGCCGCATTTCTCAAAGACTTTTCCACAATCTCATCCAGCTGGGCTTTATTCCTCACTCCATGGGTCCTCGGCCCGTAAGCCACATTGTCATAGACACTCATAGGAAACGGATTGGGTTTCTGGAAGACCATACCCACCCGCTTTCTCAGCAGGTTAATATCCATATCCCCGTAAATATCTTCCCCGTCAAGCGTGACCTTTCCCGTGATTTTACATCCTTCCACCAGGTCATTCATGCGGTTTAGGGATTTTAAAAGGGTGGACTTTCCACAACCGGAGGGACCGATAAATGCCGTGATCTCATTTGGAGAAATGTCCAGATTGATCCCTTTTAATGCTTTAAAATCCCCATAATATAAATCCAGATTTTGTACTTTGATTTTTGATTCCATGTTCTATCCTTTCGTTATCCGCTTGGCAATAAACGTAGACACTGCATTGATCACGATCACTACGATCAGCAGAACCACTGCCGTTGCATAAGACTGGTTGATGTGGAGTCCTTCACTGGAGAGGGCATACATATGAACCGATAAGGTTCTTCCGGATCCCATCACATTGGAGGGGATCTCTGCTACGGTACCCGCCGTGTACATCAATGCAGCAGTCTCTCCTACGATCCTTCCCACTGCCAGGATCACGCCCGAAAGAATACCGGGAACCGCAGATGGAAGGACGATCTTAAAGACTGTTCTTAGCTTGCCCGCGCCAAGGCCGAAGCTGCCTTCCCTGAATGAATCGGGAACTGATTTTAACGCTTCTTCGCTGGTCCTCATCACAGCCGGCAAAATCATGATCGCCAGTGTTGCAGCCCCAGATAGAATGGAAAGCCCCCATTTTAATGTGGTAACAAAAAACAGCAATCCAAACAATCCGTATACGATAGACGGGATCCCCGAAAGAGTCTCTGCCGTGATCCTCACGATCCCCACAAATCTGTTCCCTTTTCTGGCATATTCCACAAGATAAATTGCAGAAAAGATCCCCAGAGGCACTGCCAGAAGAAGCGCAAGAACTGTCATACTGATCGTATTGACCATAGCCGGAAACAGCGACACATTTGTAGATGTATATTTCAGGGAAAACAGGTCTTTTGTAAGGTAGGGAACTCCATGGACCAAAATGTATCCGATCAGATAGATCAGGATGCCTGCTGTAAAAATCGTAGATGCCAGGACGAGCAGGTATAAAAGCAGAGAAAGAGGTGTCCTTTTATAAGAAGAAAAACGCTGCTTCCGGCTGACTCTGTTCACTGGTTTGATGCTGCCCACTGGCTTTGCTGTTATTGCTTCCATCAGAATTCCTCCTTATGTTTTAATGCAGAAAAAGAAAGGTTGATCAGCAGAATGAATACAAACAGCACAACAGCTGTGGCGATCAATGCTTCCCGGTGCAGGTCTGTGGCATACCCCATTTCCAATACGATATTTGCTGTCAGTGTCCTGACTCCTTTGTAAAGTTCCATCGGCATCCTGGCCTGGTTTCCCGCAACCATTACGACTGCCATGGTCTCCCCTATGGCACGTCCGATCCCAAGCACAACCCCGGCCAGAATCCCAGATTTGGCCGCCGGCAGAACGGTAAAGAAAACACTCCGTTCATGACTGGCCCCGAGAGCCAAAGCCCCTTCATAATAATGATCCGGCACTGCACGGATGGCGCTCTCTGACACGCCGATGATTGTCGGAAGAATCATGATTCCAAGAAGAAGAGAAGCCGTAAGAATACTGTTTCCGTTTCCCCCGAATATATTGCGAATCATCGGAACCATAACAACCATGCCGAAAAATCCATAAACTACAGATGGGATCCCAGCCAAAAGTTCAACTGCCGGTTTTAAGATCTTATATAATTTCTTGTTGCAGAATTTCGCCATAAAAACTGCAGTAAAAATACCGATTGGCACTCCCACGATATCGCCTCCCGCCGTGATGTAAAGACTTCCCAGGATCATTGGGAAGATGCCAAAGAGTCCGTTCTTTGGCATCCATCTCTCACCGGCCAGAAACTCTGCCGGTCCGATTTTCCCAATAGCGGGAAGTCCGTTCAGGAACAGAAAGACACAGATCAATATGACTGCCAGTATGGAAGTACAGGCTGCGGCAAGAAATACACCTTTCATAATTTTTTCTTTGTACTGTTTCATCTTCATTTCCCCACTCATTCTTTTCTTGCAGTGTAAAGATCTACTTTACATCGCCCCATGAAGTCACATTGCCTGTAAAGATGTCTTTAATCTGGCTGCTCTTCATTTCGGAAACATCGTTTTTCTTATTTACGACCACCGCGATACCATCCTGTGCAATCACGGTCGGTTCCACACCCTTCTTAGTCTCACTTTCAGCCAGCTCTCTGGATGCCATACCGATATCACATACTCCATCGATTGTTGAGGTTACGCCTGTTGTTGAATCACTCTGTTGTACTTCGATCTTTACATCCTTGTTGAGCGCCGTATAAGCCTCTTTTAATTTCTCCATGACTGGTGTTACGGAGGAAGAACCTGCCACTACAATCTTTCCTTTGGCACCGGAAGCTTTATAGGCTGCAGCCTTGTCATCCACTGTAATATATCCGTTATCCGCAACTACCTTCTGCCCTTCTTTGCTCATAATAAACTTTATAAAATCTTTAGACTGTGAGGACATTTTTTTCTTATTTGTTACAATATTAAACGGACGGACGATCTTATAAGTCTTATTTTTTACATTTTTTGTGCTAGGCTCTGCTCCGTCAATTTTTAACGCCTTCACTGTATCATTCAGGGAACCCAGGGATATGTATCCGATGGCTGCCTCATTTTCTGATACCGTTGTCATCATAACGGAAGTGGAGTTTGTGATCATCGCTTCCGTTGTGGTGTTATCTATCTTATTTCCGTCACTGTCTTTTTCTTCAATCCCAAATAACTCTATAAAAGCCCCTCTAGTGCCAGAACCGTCTTCTCTGGATACGACAGTGATCTCCTCGCCTGCTGCTTTTTTGCTTTCATCTTTACTTCCGCAGCCTGCCAATAAGCTGGTCGCCGCTACTGTTGTCAACAAAACACTTAAAATTCTTTTCCTCATCTTTCTCATAATATTCTCCTTTTGGCTTTTCATCGCTACAAGTCATATATTACGTCCCCAATGTAAAATTCAAAAGATGAGTTCTGTTAAATCTGAGTAAAATTTCACAGACTTCTTATGAATATTTAACACTTTTTAGATAACAAAAAAAGAAGAATCTATGATTTTCAATAGATTCTTCTTCCATATGTCATGTCTGGGATTAATACTGATACAGCCAGTAAGAGCCGTTTGCCTGTTTCCCTGATTTTGTGACTTTTATATAATAAGTGCCTTTGCTGCCCTTAAAACTAAACTGTTTAACCTTTTCTCCAGATAAAATCAAGGACTTCACGGGCTTTTTCCTGCCCTTTTTGTAAACAGTGAATTTGATCTGTCCGGAGTTCATATAAGTTTCTGCTTCCATAGAGATCTTTTTCCGTTTTTTCGGAACCGAAATGCGGTACCATCTGGAGGCCTTTTCTGTCACCGTATATAGATCATACTGTTCCCGGAATCTTTTTAAGACCTTGGCATTCCGCTTTTTGGTCTTGTAAGCAGGTTTCATGTAGGTCTTGATGACACAGAGTGAATATCCCTGATCCTTTCCTGACTTGGCAGCTATTCTATAGGTTCCCTTTTTCAATCCGTAGACAACCGTTCCAGTTTCACTGCTGAAATAGGACTTTTGCTGCTTTCCAATGTTCTTCCAGTGTCCATTTTCTTTCCGCTGGATATAAAAGGTGATCGGTTTCGCCTGATTTATCATCGGTGATGCCGTGATATCTGCGGTTCCCCGTTTCCCCATATTGAATGTGTGGTGCGTATATTTTCCCTGACCGCTCTGAATATAGGATGTCTCATTGGATAAAGTACGGGGATCATCCTTGATGACAAACGGAGCGATAAAGATCGTAGAATAATCTTTCGGAAGCCTCACATAGTATGTGCCTGGCTTTGCTTTCAGCTTGACAGCCCCATCCGGAATTCTGTTCCCCACAGGCGTCTTCTGATGGTCCAGCAGTGAAGGTATCTGTGCCTTTTCATCCTCCTGGAGATAGACAAGGATCAGGCTGCCCTCTTCCTTGACTCTCAGCTCGATCATCCTATCAGGGTGGTCCCTTAGGTAGGACTGGGTAAATGTGTACATGCCGTCACCGTACATCAGATACATGGACGCTTCATCCATGCTGGCAAACCGGCCCGCTTCCATAATGCCTTCATCCATCCCAGAAGTCCTGGCACTTCGTCCCGCTTTTGCGTCAGCCGCGATACTGTCTGCACTCCTTGGCTCATTGGCAGAAACAGACACCGGAAACCCGATGAGCTCTGCACATAAAACAACAGCTACAATGATACTTGTAAAACAGATACCGTATCTTTTCATAAGACACCCCTCCTTCGTATCTGCCCTGTCGAAGCGGCTTTATATGATCGTAAGATCCATCAGAAATTCATCTATGAAGATATTATATCATGCAGATATCTCAGAACTATGACATTCACATGAAGTTTTTAGTCTTGGCAGAGATCGTAAACATTTCCTTTGCAGACGGTGTAATAAATCTTTCCGAAAAGCTTCCAGCCCTTGAACGGTGAGTTTGAAGCCTTAGAGTAAAACTTCTCTACAATATACTCTTCATCTTCTTTAAACAGAACCAGATCCGCAGGTTTTCCCTCTTGGATCCTTCCCTGCTCTAAATGATACAGTTTCGCCGGATTCACTGTCATCTTCTCCAAAAGTTCCATCAAGGTAAGGTGTCCTTCTCTCACAAGCTTGGTGATCCCAAGTCCCAGAGATGTTTCCAATCCCGTGATACCGCTTGGTGCTTTTATAAGACCTGCCGCTTTCTCTTCTTCTGAGTGCGGGGCATGATCCGTCGCAATGATCTCTATGGTGCCTTCTTTCAGCCCCTCAATGATTCTGTCCCTGTCTTTTGATGTCCGAAGCGGAGGATTCATTTTAGCCAGCGGCCCATAGGTCAGCACATCCTCCTCTGTGAGGGTAAAATGATGTGGGGATGCTTCAGCAGTCACTTTAGCTCCTTTTGCTTTAGCGTCTCTGACATAATCCACGGCTTTAGCAGAGCTGATATGCTGGATATCCACAGATGCCCCGGTCTCCAGAGCCAATCGGCAGTCTCTTTCTACCATCACTGCCTCTGCTTCGTCAGAAGCACCTCCATATTCAAGCTGATCGGCCACTTTCCCCGCATTAACTCCCGGACGTTTAATATACTTTGGATCCTCCTCGTGGAGACTGATCGGAACGTCCAGCTTCGCCGCAGTTTCCATTGCTTTGCGTACAACGTTCTCATCCATGAGCGGAAGTCCGTCATCCGTAAATCCAAGAGCTCCGTGGGCTTTCAACTCTTCCATGTCCACAAGCTCTTTTCCCTTGAATCCTTTGGATACTGCCGCAGTCTGAATGATGCGGACCGGCTGCTCCTGCGCACGCTTCATGATATCATCCAGGATCTCTGCGCTGTCCACCACAGGTTTCGTATTTGCCATACAGACAACCGTGGTAACTCCCCCGTGCAGGGCAGCTTTGCTTCCTGTTTCCAGATCTTCCTTGTGCGTAAAACCCGGATCCCTGAAATGCACATGTACATCGATCAGCCCAGGCGCAACGGTCATGCCTTCTGCGTCTATGATCTGGTCATAATCTATTTCTTCAGATTTTCCTATGCTCTTGATCTTTCCGTCGGAAAGAACAAGATCGGTCACTTTGTCGAATCCGGTTTCCGGATCCAAAACTCTTCCATTTTTTATTAAAATCATATCTTTTCCTCCTACAGGTTTTATTTTACCTTATCGTGCGAAGCACGTCCACCCGTAGGGTATGAAATACGGGATGCCCTGTGGATATGACATGTTCCACATGATTTCCGTTCGGCTCTTAGAATGCCTCACTCCAATCATGTAGAACATGGACGTAGTGTCCGCTGGAGAAGGACCTCTGTCAAAAAAAGCTGCCATTTATCGAAAGTTAATTACCACTATTTCCGTCGCGCTTTTGAAATGCGCTCCTCCAATAGTGGTAATTAACTTTCGTGGAGCAGCCCCTTTTGACTCATATCAACCTACATTTTATATGCCTTTTGTCTTGCAACAGCCATCTCCAGCAGACATTACGTCCATTTTCACCAGTTCGGAGGCCTTGCATTCGAAGGGACGTTAGTTTTTCTTCTTGAAGTAAAGACTCGTAGGCGGTGCGCATTGCGCAGTGAGGCTGTCTGAGCGTCAGCGAGTTCCGAACGGGCCGCCGGAGAGGCTTTGCTGAAAGTTAGAAAATCTTACGTCCCTGAGACAGCAAGCCGGAGAACCGGTGAAAATGTCATACCTTATCGTGCGAGGCACGTCCACCTTTAGGCTATCTGCCTCCACAGCAGCTAAGTACAATAAACAACTTCCCTATAAATCTCACCCACCGTTTTTTTGCTACATATTTCATCTACTTTCCCATCCGTTTTTCCGATCAATACGATTGATTTCAGAAGTTCTAGATATTCATTTTCTCCTTTTGATGCAAAACAGAACAATAAATGAATCTTATCTTCTGTTTCCGTGAATGTAATTCCTTTTTCTGAAACGAGAAGACTCAGACAGTCTTTATTGGCTCCGTAATTTTTATTGGCATGTGCAAGAGCGACACCTTTGCTTACAACGATATAGTCGCCATATTCCTCCACATGTTCAACTGATTTTCTGATGTATTCCGATTCAATAAATCCGGCTCTTTCCAATGGTTCTGCCGCTTTGTATATAGCCTGTTTCCAAGTCATCTCCCGGTTACAGATCTGAATATATGCTTCCTCCAGGAGATCCCCCAATGCATTTTCTTGGACTAAAAGAACAGTATTTCGATAGTCCTTTATCACCTCTGACACTTTCCTGCACAGCAGATCCGCCAGCTTTTTATCATCTATGATATCCTGAATCATACTTTTTAATAATTCAGATTTTGGATTCATAACATCCTGCTGCACTTTTTGCTTTTGAAGTGCCATTTGCTGGATCAGATTCATATCAGACATTTTTAGGAAAGCATGCACTTTGATCACCGGATACTTTTTGCTTTTGATCGAAACTGTAGAAATAATAAAGTCTACCTTTTTATCTTTAGCCTCCAATTCCTCCGGTACCTCCTCAGCTGCCAGAACACCGATGACCTTAAAGTCAAAATAATTCTTAATCTGTGCCTCAAGATATTTTCCAGTTGCCATACTGCCGGGACAGACAATCACAACAGAAAGCCTCGGCATGTAACGCCGGTTTCTGATAATTGAAACACAAATATGGATTACAATTGATTTTTTCATATTCTCACTGAGCTTATAAGTAAGATAGCGTTCCAGTATCCATGCATTTTGATTGACTGCCTGTTGCAGTAATTCGTAATTGATAAAGCTGTCATATTCCTTTGGCAGTTCCACTTCATAGCTGCCCCAGTCTTTCCGGTTTTTGATATGCATAAGCAATGAATCCAACAGTTTGGTATCATCGCCAAGTCCAAGCTGTAACCTTTGATCGATGATCTCCACAAAATGCATAATTATTTTATACAGCTCAATCTCGTCCACTGTTTTTACAAAAGAATACAAATGATGACGTTTAATATAGGACCGGAAATTTTCCAGCATCTCCAGAGTAACCTGAATATGCAGCATAGCTCCCACATATAAAATCAAATGATCAATTCCTGATAATACAGCCTTTTTACTGATCACTGTGCCTTCTTTTCTTCCAAAATTAAATATTACAAATAAGTATAATACAATATCATAAAAAACATCTTCCATAAAGACCAGACTGCAAACCTGCATATATTCCTGCATATAGGAGAATATTGCAGACAAGCTGTACCTGATCTCCATGCGCTTCATGACCATTCTCTGAAAATAACCATTATGTTTTATATCAATTGCTATTTCCCGGAATAAAGAAATTAATATTTCAATCCTCTTTTGATCATCACACTTTAAGCACATCCCTTTCCCAGGATCGATCACCAGATTTGTTTCAAGTTCCATAAATTTCTCTTTGATTTGTTCGATGTCTTTAACGATGGTAATCCGGCTTACATATAGCTCCTCTGCAAAATTCTGCATCGTGATATGGTGCTGGCTGACTGCAAGAATCATCATAATATAGATTTGCCGTTCCTGATTAGATAATTTATACAAATAAATATCCATATTATACAGATGTTCTTCTACAAGAGCTTCATCAAAATCCTCTTGTTTTATCAGTGCCCCGCCTTCTGATACTGTGATATCCGATACAGGAATCGAATGTAGGAATTGGTTAATCTCTCCAATATCATTGCGCAGCGTCTTTTTTGTAATTTTGTATTCCAGGGCAAGTTCTTTTACTGTCCAGACTTTATCTGTATTAAGAATAAATTTTTGAATGATTTCCACACTGCGCTTTCTCATAAGCATCCCTCCACCATGGAAAAGCAGAATAAACACTGCGCCGGAAACGCAATGTTTATTCTCCGTTCTATTTGTTTTTTACACTTTCATTTTTTTCTCAAGGTAGCTTGGAATTTCTTCCAACGGCAGTTCACTGCATTTTGAAATTGTTGTTTGATCAAGGACAAAATGAATCAGTCTCTTCAAAAATTCCAGATGATCCTCCGCCCCCTTAATTGCCAGATTAAAGACCAGCCTGGTGTCAACATATTCTTCTGTGTCGTCCATTCGGTAAAACCGCACTGGGTGATCCAGTCTCAAAAGACAGATACAGTTTTCTCTGATCCCTTCTGCTTTAGAATGAGGAATTGCCACCGGGATCTCTGAGGGAAGGCCTGTTGGATATTCTTTTTCTCTCTCAATACAGGCATCTACAAAATCCTGACTGACACTTCCGCAGCTCATCATACATTCACCGCACAGAAGAATTGCTTCTTTCCAGTCTTTTGCATCCCCCTCCGTTGCCAAATATATATTTTTTTTGCCCATATGCCTTCTCCTATTCTATTGCTTTCTTATCCTACGAAAAGACCAGCCAGCCGATGCAGCAGACAGATAACCGTTGTTCCAAGATTATATCCGAAGAAACCGTCGGTTGCCATCTTTCCCCCTAGATCCAATCCGGTGACACTGAAGAAAGCAGTGGCCTCCGGCACGAATAGATTTGCCAGAAAAGATTTCAGGAAGATGAGAACCACGCAGCAAATTAGGCTCCGCAACAGTTTCCCGTTACTTGCCATAACACAAAATACGGTTAAGTAACAGACAGAAGCCAACATTCCGATTGGAAAATAAGTCATTCCCGGTATTAAAAATGCGGTTGCGATGGTGATTGGTATGCAGATCGCTGTGCAAGTGACGCAGGCAGGATCTCCAAGTCCAAGCGCGATATCCATCCCGATAAAGAGCTGTGAATCCTCTCCAAGATGTTTTTTCATAAATTTATTTGCTGCATTCCCAATCGGGGTGATTCCTTCCATCATGATGGAGACCATTCTTGGTATTAGAATCAATACACTGGCAATTCCCATGCCAAGCACTAGCATGGTTTCAACCGGCTGCTTTGTCATGACTCCAAGAAAAACTCCTACGAGAAATCCAACAAAACATGGTTCTCCAAAGATGCCTAGTTTGTCTTCCAGATGTTCCATATCGATATCAATATCCTTAAGGCCGGGAATTTTATCAATAATCTTATTCATCAGCCAGGAGACCGGATAAGTCCACACGATAAAGGAAAATGTTGTACAAGTCGTACCTTCCAGACCGAAATATTCCTGCCACTTAGGTGCAATCAGTTCAGATACTAAGACTGTGACAACTGACAGCCCCACCGTGACGGCCACTCCAAGAATGATGTTGCCAAACAGGGCATACGCAAGTGCTCCCGGAATTAACAAATGAATATAGTTCCAAATATCTACATTGAGGACTTTTCTTTTAAAGACAAAAATCAGGATAAAATTTGCCAACACGATCAAAGGGACCGCCACAGGCGCAAACGGTACTGTCCAGGAGGCAGCTCCAGTTGCCGCAAACCCCATATCAATTGTTGTGAAACCTTTTCCCAATGACTGATAATGGTCGATGACCGGCTGTATGGTTGTAATGAGTAATGAGACAACAAGCTTAAGTCCCTGAAACCCAATTCCTACAAACATACCTGATTTTAATGCCGCTCCAAATTTCATTCGGAAAATTAATCCTAAAATCAGGATCATAAACGGAAGCAGGGAAACCGCGCCCATATTTATTATTTTTTGGCTGATCATTAACAAGGTATCCATAGAAACTCCTTTCTTTTCTCTTTTGCACAGCTAATATTTATATGGCTCAGAAGTTCTCTCCTAATCCAATAATCCTTTGCACGTATTCACAATCTCTTCTCTGATTCTGTCCTCCCCGATCCCCGAGATTAAACCAAACACTTTTATTAATGGTTTTGTTACAGGCCTACGGTAATTTGTCGTCACCATAATGACATCTACATCATTTTGTTTGGACGGAATTTCTGTCATCGTACTTTTTACTATTTTTGCTGGTATGCCGGCCTCCCTGCAAATCTTCTTTACTGCCTCCTGTGCGACAGTGGATGTGGCAACACCGCTGCCGCATGCTACTAAAATGGTCAATTGTTTTGACATGTACTCTCCTCCTTTTCTTTGTTTGGAAACAGTACCACCTTGATGGCCTCTCCTGTCCTTGTCAACTCAATGGCTTCTTTGATCATACTCAGCGGAAGCACATGAGTAATAAATTGATCTGCTCCAAATTCATCAGAGATTGCCAGTTCAAATGCTCTCTGGACCTGCATGCTGTTTGCTCCATAATGACCGTAAATCCATAAATTATGATAATGAATATAATTTGTATCCAGCTCTGTCATGGCTCCCTTTGCTACTCCTCCGAAAAACACAACAATTCCGCCTTTTCTTGCCATAAATATGGATTGTGCCTGAGCCTGTGTTGAAGGATTCGCGGAAATCACTTTGTCAGCACCTTTTCCATTTGTCAACTCTTTAACTTCTTTAACCGGGTCAGTCTTCGTACTGTTAATCGTATGGTCCACCCCAAACTGCTTTGTCATTTCCAGCCGCTGATCATTGATCTCGATCATGATAACTTTTTTTGCACCTCTCAGCTTTGCCAGCCTGGAATGAAAACATCCGATCGGTCCTGCACCAATAATCACAACTGTATCCCCGAATCCAACTTGAATATTTTCCTGGCAGGCATAAACGGAGGATAACGGTTCTCCAAGAGAAGCTCTCTCAAAGCTTACATCTTCCGGAATCTTATAAACAGAGTCCTTCTCTGCCTGTGCTTTGGTTACCGGCGCAAACTCTGCAAAACCACCCTGCCTGTCCGTATAGGATTCATGGTTCACACAGTTCTCACTATGTCCGCTCCGGCATTCCTCACATTCCAAACAATGATTTCCAGGATGAACATAAACCCTGTCTCCAACTTTGTAGTTCTTTGTTGTTTCTGAAATCTCATCAATCATTCCTACCATCTCATGCCCAAAAACATGCGGATACCGCCCTTTTTTTGAATCAGTAGTTAAATTTCTGATATCGGATCCACATAATCCGATGGCACATACTTTTAAAACAAATCCTCCCTCCGGACAAGCCGGCCGTTTCATTTCTTCTATCCGGATATCATTTGGTCCATACATCAGTGCGGCCTTCATCATTACATCCCTCCTTTTCTGTCATTCGTTTCTTTTCCAATCATCTGTATTTTTGACCTCCGCTCCATCAGTTTCTTTAACTGGCACTCCGGTATATCTTTCACTTTCCCTATACTCTCCGTCAAATGATAAATTTTTAAAACTTCTTCCGCAGCCTCCACAATCTTTACTGCATCTTCCAGCGTATTCCCGACAGCAATACATCCATGATTCCCCAAAAGAATCAAGTCGTGGTCTTTGATGACTTCTTCTATCCCATGTGCAATGCTGGAAGTTCCAGGTTCGCCATATGGAAGGCATGGGATCTCCCCCATCTTTAGTGCAAATGTTGTAGAACATTTTAATTTTATATCTTTTCCGCAGTATGCATATGCTGTCATATACGGCGCATGAATGTGTGCCGCTGCACAGCAGTCAGGTCTGGCCTTCAGTGCAGCTTCGTGCAGCAGGTACTCGCTGGATCTCTTCGCACTTCCTCCAATTTGTTCCCCGTCTCTCAACACTGCTATCATGTCTTCATTCAGCTGCCTTTTTCTTATGCCTGACGGCGTGATATATAATTCTTCTGTTTCACGGTCTAAGATTGATAAGTTTCCTTCCAGTGTATTGACAAGCCCTTTTTCGTCCATAAGTTTTGCATAATAAACTATTTGTTTCTTAATCTCATTGGCGCTGCTTCCCATGGCACTTATTCTCCTTTAATGTCAGTTTTATTGTTCCATTGGAATTCATGAATTCTATGGTTTTAGTATATCCTCGGCTCTGGCAGCCCTCAATACAAGTTTTTTCCCCACGACCGGAAATAAAGTTTACAGATAGATATAAAACTTTTCCTGACCAAAGAAATGAAATATATATTTTATTCAAAGAAGTTTTCGGTTTCTCAGGAAGTTCTCTGGTTTTTACATAAAAAAACAGAGAGAAGTTTTAACTTCTCTCCGCCAATATATGAACAATATTCTTTAATTCTCTAATTCAACTGCTCCTTTACTGCCTCCAGTGCAGTCTCCACATCACTCTCTGTGATCTTCTGGTCTGATTTTACCTTTACCACATAATTTTTCTTCTTGACGGTAAAGCCGCCGATGGCCTCATAGGCTGTCTCATCCTCTATCTGTTTTATCACTGGTATGAAATAACCGTTCTGGGCAGTTAATTCCTCACCGATCTCATAGGTATGGCCTTTTTCCTCCAGAGCCATGATCTCCTCTGAAATATTTTCATCAATATCTTCTTCCAGTATTTCTTTGGAAGTTCCTTCGCACTGTTTGAATTGAACACTCATATTTTGAACAAAAATGCTGTCATCCGCAGCCTTTGTATTCATCTTTCCTTTTACAAAAAAACACCCTCCCACAGCCAGTACGATTCCCACTGCTGCCAAAAACTTTTTATTAAAAACAATCTTTCTCATAATTTCTCCCTTCTTGTTACCGAATAAATTAAGTATACCAGAAAAGTATGATAAAAAAATGCATAAATTATTACAATTTTCTTAGGATACTATGATCGTTTCCTTTTTCTGAACAGATAAAAAATATTTTTATTGATTTATGCAGCCAGTCATTGTATATTATCACTCATAAAATATAACAAAAGAGGGAAAACATATGGAAATACGAAAAGCTGAGATCGGACAGCTCAGTGAGATTCTGAAGATCTATTCTAATGCCAGAGCGTTCATGAAGGACCATGGGAATCCTGACCAATGGGGAGAGACACATCCCCAGGAAGCAGTCATATGCGGTGATATAAAATCAGGAAACAGCTATGTCTGCATGGAAAACGGAAAAATCCTTGCAGTATTTTTTTACAAAGCCGGGGAAGATCCCACCTATGGACATATTTATCAGGGAAATTGGCTGAACCTGGATCCTTACGGTGTGATTCACCGGATTGCTTCCAGCGGGAAAAAGAAAGGATCCGCATCCTTCTGCCTGGCTTGGGCTTTTGAAGAATGCGGAAATCTGCGGATCGACACCCATAGAGATAATCACGTGATGCAGAATCTACTTAAAAGAAATGGATTTACCTATTGCGGTATCATCTATTTGGAAAACGGCAGTGAGAGACTTGCATATCAGAAATCTGAACAAAGTGGGCAAGCCACCTCATCTCCCCAACCCCTCACTCTTTGAGGGGCTTGACAACTTTGAGCACCAAATGCGATTTGACGTAGTCAAATAGATTCCTTACGCATTTGTGTGCATACTGCCCACAGGGCTTTTTTATTCCATAGGGAGGTTCGAAGAACTTTCCTATGGAATAAAAAACCGGCCAGATGATTGACCTGGTCGGTTTTTAATCTTAATATTCAAATTTCTTTTCAAAATAGTCTTTTAAATCTTCGATCTTGATTCTTTCCTGTTCCATAGTGTCACGGTCTCTGACGGTCACTGCCCCATCTTCCTCAGAATCAAAGTCATAGGTCACACAGAACGGTGTTCCGATCTCATCCTGTCTTCTATAACGTTTTCCGATATTTCCCCGCTCATCATACTCACAGTTGTAATATTTGGCAAGCATCTCGTAGACCTTACCTGCACCCTCGCCTAATTTCTTAGACAGCGGAAGCACGCCGATCTTTACCGGTGCAATGGCCGGATGAAAACGGAGTACCGTTCTCTTATCTCCGCCTTCCAGCTCTTCTTCGTCATAAGCAGCACATAAGAACGCTAACGTTACACGGTCTGCTCCCAGAGACGGTTCAATTACGTAAGGAATATAACGTTCTTTCTTCTCGTCATCAAAGTATGTCAGATCTTCCCCTGAGGTATTTTGATGCTGTGTCAGGTCATAATCTGTACGGTCAGCGATACCCCACAGCTCTCCCCATCCAAACGGGAATAAAAATTCAATATCAGAAGTAGCCTTGGAGTAGAAGGAAAGTTCTTCTTTTCCATGGTCACGGACTCTCATCTGGTCATCTGTGATCCCCAAAGTTTTCAGCCAGTTAATACAGAAATCTTTCCAATAGGCAAACCACTCAAGGTCAGTATCTGGCTCACAGAAAAATTCCAGTTCCATCTGCTCAAATTCTCTTGTACGGAACGTAAAGTTTCCAGGAGTGATTTCATTTCTGAAAGACTTTCCTACCTGTCCGATACCGAACGGAATTTTCTTTCTGGATGTTCTCTGTACATTTTTAAAATTGACGAAAATACCCTGTGCTGTCTCCGGACGCAGATAAACTGTATTTTTCGCATCCTCAGTGACACCCTGGAAGGTCTTAAACATCAGGTTGAACTCGCGGATATCCGTAAAATTCTTCTTACCGCAGGATGGGCAGACAATATTATGGTCATTGATAAAATCTACCATCTCTTCTTTTGTCCATCCGTCCACGGAACCGCCTTCGATCTCCATGCCGTGTTCATCCATGTAGTCTTCGATGATCTTATCTGCGCGGAACCGTTCATGACACTCTTTACAGTCCATCAGAGGGTCAGAAAATCCGCCCAGATGCCCGGAGGCAACCCAAGTCTGCGGATTCATCAGGATCGCACAGTCAACACCTACATTGTACGGGCTCTCCTGGATGAATTTCTTCCACCATGCCTTTTTGACATTGTTCTTAAGCTCCACGCCCAGATTTCCGTAATCCCATGTATTTGCCAATCCGCCGTAAATCTCAGATCCGCTGTACACAAAACCTCTGGCTTTTGCTAAATTTACGATTTTCTCCATTGTTAATTCCATATTGTTTCTACCTCACCGTTTTTTCATTTCCTATAATCTGTTCTATTGTAGCGTGTAACCCCTCTTTTTTCAAGAGATAAGCAAAAAAAGTCAAAGCAGCTCCAAAAAATCCAACGACTTAAAATGGTGGCTGACATATTGGTTTAGAAAAGAATCGCAGACTATCTCAAGTTCCTTCTGCACTTCTTTGGAAACCTTAAATGTATACAGCTTTTCCAGGGCACTGCTTAAAATAAACTGAATGGTATATACCGTAGATCCGGAAATATGTCCCGCCCGTCCCCCGGCCTTTTGGCAATTTGAACATACCATCCCGCCTGCGCTGCTGTCAAAATATTCAAGGTCTTCTGTGCTGCCACACTGGGTACAGCAGAAAACCTCCATGCCCTGCCCATACAGAGCCATGATTTTGATCTCAAATACCCTGCGGATCAATTCGGGTCCGATGGTTTTCTTCTCCAAGGCCCGCAGGCTTTGGTACAGCAGCTTTAAAATATCCATCTCATCGTTATTTTCCCTTGTGAGATAAGAAACAAACTCACAAAAATAACTGCCATAGGAGATCAGTAGAAGATCCTCCTTGATCCCCTCAAAGTAATGCCCCACGTCTGCCCACATGAGATTAAAGGAGCTTCTGCCCTCATACAGAGAAAATTCTCCAAACGTAAACGGCTGACAGGCTGCAGCATAAGGACTTGTTGCCTTTTTTGCCCCTCTTGCAAAGGCGGTGATCCTTCCTCTCTCTTTTGTGAGAAGTGTGACCCTTTTATCAAATTCTCCGATATTCCCGGCATTTAATACCAGGCCGGTTACTTTGATTTCCTGTCCCATGTTTAAACTTCTTTCTTATTGTACCCGTAGTTTTTAAGAAGCATATCGCTGTCTCGCCAGTCCTTTTTTACCTTCACCCACAGCTGCAGATTCACTTTAATATCCAGCAGGTTTTCCATTTCGATCCGGGCCTGAGATCCGATTTTCTTTAACATGCTGCCCTGCTTCCCGATGATGATGCCTTTGTGGGAATCCCTCTCGCATACGATGGTAGCGTCAATGTCTATGATATGTCCGTGCCGGCGCTCTTTCATAGAATCAATGATCACCGCGATCCCGTGGGGGATTTCCTGGTCCAGCAGACGCAGTGCCTTTTCTCTGATGAGCTCCGCACAGATCTGTCTTTCGGGCTGGTCCGTGACCGTGTCCTCGTCAAAAAACATGGGGCCTTCCGGAAGATATTTGAAAATACAGTCAATAACATCGTCCGTATTCTTTCCCTTTAGTGCAGAGACCGGGATGACTTCCACAAATTCACACACGTCTTTGTATGTGGTGATCGCCTTCAGTATTTCCTCATCTTTAACTGTATCTGTCTTGTTAATGACAAGGATGACCGGTGTCTTGACCTTGCCAAGCTGTTCGATGATATACCGCTCTCCACCCCCAATAAAAGTAGTAGGCTCCACCAGCCATAAAATAAGATCCACTTCGTTGAGTGTGCGCTCAGCGACTTTGAGCATATAGTCGCCGAGCTTATTTTTTGCTTTGTTGATCCCTGGTGTGTCTAAAAAGACGATCTGCCCCCGCTCGTCCGTAAAAACTGTCTGGATTCTGTTTCTTGTTGTCTGCGGCTTTTTAGAGGTGATCGCGATCTTCTGTCCGATCAGCTGATTCATCAGCGTAGATTTGCCCACATTCGGCCTGCCGATCAATGTTACAAATCCTGATTTCATTCCTGCGTCCATAAACTTCCTTCCTAAAATACGTGTCTGATTTCCTTAAATTTATCCTTTGCTTCTTCTAGTTTGTCTTCATTTCCGATGGTGCAGTTATTTCCTGCATCCACCACACAGCGCACATACGGCGCCAGAGAACGAATCGTTTCCTGATCACAGGAAAGCACCTGGTCCCGGTACTTCTGAAGCTCTGCTTCTGTCCTTCCCAGCAGATATGCCTGGAAGCTTCTCTCTCCCAGATCATCCGGTTCCAGCGGAGTATCCATGTTGCTGATGGTTCCGATGATATATTTCACCATGTCACGGTCATCAATATCAAAATGCTCTACAAAATCCGCCGCATTCTCAAACACCTGATAGGTCTCTAAGAGATTTGGGTCTCTGTAGGAGACAAACATACTGTCTCCCTGAGGCATAAAGCTGCACATACAGCCGTAAGCTCCTCCTTTGACCCGGATATTAAGCCAGAGATACTCATAGGAAAAGATGACCTGTAACACATTGAGCGCTCCCGTATACTCATAACCCTTTGTGGCAAAGTTTCCTGCACAGGCTACATACTGTACTCCTCCTGCCGTGGCGAATCCCTCCTCCATGTTCTCCGGCAGAATCTTTGTCTCTTCTTCCGGAAGGTCTTCTGTAAACATACGCCCTGTAAACTGATGCATAGCATCTTCCATGAAAGACGGCTTTTTCTCTTTTCCAGTATAACTGACCATAAGATTTTCCTTTCGGAAAATATATCTGCATGCTTCTTTCATGTTATCTGCGATCTTATCGCTCTCCTGTTCAAAGGATTCGTACCAGTCTTTCACAAATTCAAACATGGAAACACCCTGGATCTGCTCTTTATACCTTGCATAAGGAGAAAAATAGGACATAGCCCGGTTGGAAGCTGTTTTGTGTCCTGCCTGAGCAAGATCGGTCTTCATATTGGTGTAGATCTGCCCGATGATCTCCTTGAGACGTTTTTTGTCGTCCAGTTTACTGTCAAACAGGATCTCCTCCATCAGCTCAAAGGCTTTATCAGCATTTTCGTAGAAGCACTTTGTCCTGATGACAAAATAGCTTTTCACCCCATCAGTACCGTCAGGAAGAACATCCATGGTTGTCACCATGCCTCCTGTCTCAATGCCGATCTCATTGCCCAGCTCAAAATAACTGTGTTTTTTGGTATCTACGCTTCTGAACACTTCTGACATGAGAGACACATAAGGTACCAGTCTGGCTGGAACCCTGGACATATCAAATACCATCTTCAGATAGCAGATCTGGTTGGTAAAGTATGGGTGCCAGATGATCTTGACTCCATCCACCAGTACTTCTTCGTTGCACAGAGGGCGGATTTCCTTCTTAATATCTTTAATATCCAGAAGCGGTATTTTCTCCAGATCCTCTTTCGGAGTCGCTGCCTCCTGATATTCTTTCAATTCTTTAGTTGATTTTACCAGCTGCCTGAGTTCTTCTTCTAACAGGCTCTCCTTGAATTCCCTGAGCTGCTCTGCTGTCTTTTGGTCCTTCCTGGTCTGAAGTCCCTTTTCCGGTTTCAGCACAACGATGGATTTATGTGTATTTGACAACAGATAGGTTTTGATCAAGTCGGTGAAATAGCTTCCGTCCAGCTGCTCTCTTAAAAATGCAAACACCTCGTTGGTCTTTACATGCATAAACGGCTCATCATCGTCGTAGAGCCAGCTGTCGTACATCTGAAGCCCATACATGAGTCCCTTTGGAAATCTCCCGAAGTTGGCCTCCTTGTATTGGAATTCATAATAATTCAGCGCCGCCTCCAGACTGCGTCTCTGTATTCCTTCCTCAGAGATTTTTTGAAGCATCTCCTCGATGATGCGCACAAATTCCTCTTCTTTTTTCTCATCTGCCTCCTGGGCTACCACAGAAAAGACAGGCTGCTCAATACCGTTGTCGTAAGAACTGCTGATATCCTTTGCGATTCCTGCTTCCATCAAAGCCTTTTTTACAGGTGCTCCCTGCATGGAAAACAACGCCCGGTCAAGAATCTGAAAAGCAATATACAGCTCTTTGTCAAGACTTGTGCCTATGACTGCATTATAAGAAAGGAACGTTTTATTCTCCGTCCCATCCTGTTCACTGACCGGATACACTTCCTCCACACGTTTCACTTCGCTGAAAGCTTTTTGGGGCTCCCATGAGGTGTCTACCTGCTTTTTATCAAAGTCAGAAAGATAATGCTCATCGATAAACTCCAGATATTCCTCTGGGTCCATATCCCCATACAGATAGATATAGCTGTTGGAAGGATGGTAGTAGGTTCTGTGAAAATCCAGGAACTGCTCATAGCTGAGCTCAGGGATCGCTTCCGGATCTCCTCCTGACTCAAATCCATACGGAGTGTCAGAAAGCAGTGACTTCTGGATGAGACGCGCAAGCTGCTGGTCCGGGGAAGAAAATACACCCTTCATCTCATTATATACAACACCGTTGTAGGTTACAGGCGCATCTTCTGACTCAAGAGAATAATGCCACCCTTCCTGCTTTAAGATCTCCGGTTTTGTATAAATGTTCGGATAAAAGACCGCATCCAGATAGACGTGCATCAGGTTGAAAAAATCTTTATCGTTACAGCTTGCCACCGGATATACCGTCTTATCCGGATACGTCATGGCATTCAAAAATGTGTTCAGGGATCCTTTCACCAGCTCCACAAACGGATCTTTTAAAGGAAATTCTCTGGACCCGCAGAGCACGGAGTGCTCCATAATATGCGGAACCCCGGTATCATCCTTTGGCGGTGTCTTAAATCCAATCTGGAATACCTTGTTATCGTCCTCATTGGAGATCACTACCACTCTGGCCCCCGTCTTTTTGTGGCGGTATACATAGCCTGTTCCATTCAGCTCTTTGATCTGTTCTTCTTTTACCAACTCATAATTCTTTATCATAGCCTTTGAAATTCGCTCCTTTTTTATATTTTGATCCACCGTATGCACGGATGGAAATTTTATCGGCGTTCAAGATAAATTATACCACATTTGCCGTTTTCTTATTTATAACTTTTTTTCGTCTGGACTTCCTGCCGAAATCTGTCTCTGAGAGCAAAATTGCGGCCATCACCAGCGCAAAACCGGCCAAAATCTTTAACGTGGCCTTTTCTCCGTAAAAAATCACGCTGAAAAGCACCCCGAATACAGACTCCAGACTCAGGATCAGGGAAGCGGAGGAAGAATTCACATGGCTCTGTCCCACGCTCTGAAAGGTTACTGCCACAGCCGTACACATGATGACCAGATAGGCCAGGCTTCCCGCCTGCCCAAAAGTCCAGTGGATGGCACTGAGATCCTCAGTAAACAAGGACAGCACTGCTCCCCACAGCCCCGCAAATAAAAACTGTACGATTGTAAGCAGCACAGGATCTTTTTCCCCACTCTTCATTCCCAGATAAGCGATATGGAGAGAAAACAAAAGGCCGCCCGCTAAGGTCAGCGCGTCACCTATTCCAATGCTTAAACTGCCATTGAGAGATATCAGCCCGATACCGGTGATACAGATCAATGCCGCCAGAAAGTTTTGTTTTGTGGGCCTTTTTTTCTGCCAGGCCCATGCCACAAAAGGCACAATCACACAGTAGATAGCTGTTAAAAATGCATTTTTCCCGGGTGTTGTGTGATACAGCCCTTCTGTCTGAAACCAATAAGCCCAAAACCAGAAACTTCCCAGTACAAATCCGATTTTCAAATAACTTTTATTTATGTTCCCCAGCCTCTTATGGAAAAAAATACACAGTAACAATGCCCCCACTAAAAATCTAGTGGCAAGCAGAAAGTTTTCTGGTATATTGGCAATGGTATTTTTCATAATAAAAAAGGAACTGCCCCATATCAGTGCAGAACCAAACAATGCTGCCTTGCCGAACTTCATTTTTGTTTTTTGATCCATACTAACCCTCAACCTTCTAAATTGTATTGCCGTTGACTATTATCATACCATTTACCAATGCACTGCCGCAACTTCTTTTCGTTCGAACTTCTGTTCTTATTTTGCTTGCTTTCTCCATGGCACTGTGCTAGAATAAAAGAACAAACATTCGATATTGTGAGGTGGGTTATGGAAACTATAAGTCCTTCCCTGTCATTACAGGAGAAATTAACAATTCTTGCAGACGCGGCCAAATATGACGTGGCCTGCACCTCCAGCGGCGTAGACCGCCGGGGCGAAAAAGGAAAACTGGGAAACGGCGTGGCCGCAGGCATCTGCCACAGCTTTGCCTCTGACGGCCGCTGTGTCTCCCTGTTAAAAATACTTCAGAGCAATGAGTGCATCTATGACTGCAAGTACTGCCTGAACCGTGCAGGCAATGACCGGGTCCGCACCACATTCACTCCGGAGGAAGTCTGCCATTTGGTCATCGAGTTCTACCGACGGAATTATATCGAGGGACTGTTCTTAAGCTCCGGTGTAGTAAAAAGCCCCGCCTATACGATGGAGCTTATGTGCCGGACCCTTTCCATGCTGAGGAACCAGTACCGTTTCAACGGCTACATCCATGTGAAAGCCATCCCCGGCGCTCCCGAGGAACTTCTTTCAAGCATCGGATATCTGGCAGACCGGGTCAGCATCAATCTGGAGCTGCCCACGCCGGAAGGACTTAAGGATCTGGCCCCCCACAAGACACAGAAGACGATCCTAAGGCCCATGGAACAGATCCGCTCCGGCATTGTAGACCACCGGCTGTCCATCGGGAAGGATGCGCAGATGGAGCGTTTCGGTGGTAACCGGAACTTAAAGCACACGATCTTTGATGATGTCCCGGCCAGCCGTATTGAAGAACACAAGCTGCTGGCTTCTGACTCCTTCCGTCCGCCTGCTAAGGGAAAGCCGGCACCGTTTGTTCCCGCCGGACAAAGTACCCAGATGATCGTAGGCGCCACCGCAGAGAACGATCTGCAGCTTCTGACCGTCACCCAGCAGATGTACCAGAAGTTTGACCTGAAACGTGTTTTCTTCTCAGCTTATGTCCCCCTCAACGAAGACTCCCGCCTTCCCGCTCTGGATACTGCACCGCCGCTGCTCAGAGAACATCGGCTGTATCAGGCGGATTGGCTTTTGAGATTCTACGGTTTCCACGCAGAAGAACTCCTGAGCACCGACCGGCCCAATTTTAATATTATGCTGGACCCCAAGTGCGACTGGGCTCTGCGTCATCTGGAACTTTTCCCCGTAGAGATCAACCGGGCCAGCTACGCAGATCTGCTGAGGGTTCCCGGCATCGGCACCAAGTCCGCCTACCGCATTGTGAAGAGCCGGAGGCAGCGCTCTCTCACATTTGAGAACCTTAAAAAGATCGGCGTCGTCCTGAAACGCGCAAAATACTTTATCACCTGCAATGGAAAAATGATGTATAACATCCCCATAGAAGAGAATTTCATCACCCGGCAGCTGATCGGTGAAGACTCCAAGAAGTCCTGGGAGATTGACCATCCCCAGACCTACGAACAGCTGTCCCTCTTTGACGATAAGAATTTTACAACATCCCCTTCAGCCGAGGACTCCTGCAAATCACTGAGCGGACAGATATAATGCTAAGAACAGTTATGATATCTGCCCGGGAAACACCCGTTCCAACATAAGGTTTCACTCTGCGAAAGTTTTTCTCCATTGTTGGAAGGAGGCCTTTCCAGAGCCGGCTGGAGATAATGGAGAAGAATTTATGACCATCTTTACCTGCAACAACACATTTGAGGATATGATGTCCTGTATCTATACTGCCTGGGCCGCCCGCTTAGGCCATAATAACGTCCGTCTCAAAACAGAACCTATAGGGAATCTGGAACTGTTCTGTGATTACCGTCATGTAGAACATGATGCTGACAAAACCGCAAGTGTCATCCGATCCATCCAAAAAAAGATTTCTTTTCACGCCTATCAGATGGTATACCGGGCCGCCATGTCATTTGAGGAAGAAAAGCTGGATATAATCTACCGTTTCCTAATCTATGGCTTTCACTACGGCCCCTCTGTGGTCCATATGCTTCAGGAGCCGGCCGTGATGAATCTGTTTGAGCTTGACCGGAAGGTGTCCAATGAAGCTCATCTATTCCGGGAATTCCTCCGGTTTTCAGAAGTGGACAAGGTCCTTATCGCTCATATCGAGCCCAAATGCGATGTCCTCACCATCCTGGCTCCCCAATTTACGGACCGCATGCCCTCCGAGAACTGGATGATCATCGATGACAACAGAAAAACCGCTGTAATCCATCCATCTGACCAGGACTATTACATGACAATACTGTCAGAGAATGAACTGAGCCGCTTAAAAGAGTCCGAGCGCTCCGATATCTATACGGACCTTTGGAAGGCTTTCTTTGAAACCATCGGAGTGGAGGCAAGAAAAAATCCCCGCTGCCAGAGAACCATGATGCCGCTCTGGTACCGAAAACACATGACCGAGTTTCAGTGATCCAAGGGATACTTTATCGTGCGGAGCACGCCCACCCGAAGGGTATAAAATGCGGTGTGCCCTGTGGGTATAAGTTTTTCCCCATTGTCGGAAGGAGGCCTTTCCAGAGCCGACTGGAGATAATGGAGAAAAACTCTTGACTCTCACGTGGCGTTATGGGCTATTCTTATCTTACCAGGAGGAGACCAAGATGAAAACAGTAAGAGAAGTAAGCAGATTAACCGGTGTCAGTGTGCGCACCCTCCACTATTATGACGAGATCGGACTCTTATGTCCTGACCGAATCTCAGAGGCTGGCTACCGTCTGTATGGAGCTCAGGCGTTAGAACGTCTTCAGCATATTTTACTGTTCCGTGAGCTTGAGTTCTCTCTAAAAGACATCAGACAGATTTTAGACCGTCCGGACTTTGACCGGCAAAAAGCGCTGGACCAGCAGATTGAACTATTAATGCTGAAAAAGGATCGTCTGGAACATCTGATTGATTTTGCTCTTGGAATACAGAAGTTAGGAGTGGAGCCATTGAATTATCAGGCATTTGACAAACAGACACTGGAAAACTATAAAGCCGAGGCAAAAAAGAGTTGGGGCCAAACAGAAGCTTTCCAGGAATACGAACAAAAGACCCAGGACTATACAGAGGAGGACCTAAAGTTCATGAATACAAAGTTTATGGCAAACTTTGTGGAATTCGGCCGTCTGAAAGCCGAAGATCCGGCATCTGAAACTGTAAAAAAGCAAGTTGAAGCCTTAAAGCAGTCGATCACAGACCAGTATTATACTTGTACCGACGATATCCTCGCCTCTCTCGGTACTATGTACACCGGTGATGACAGGATGAAGGAGTCCATTGACCGCGCTGGAGGACAGGGCACTGCCCAGTTTGTTTCAGACGCGATCCGCATTTACTGCCAGTCCCATTCATAGGCAAGGGAGAGAAATCATAATGATTTCTCTCCCTTTATGATTTAGTGATGGAATAAACGGATTCCTGTAAAACACATAGCCATATTGTATTTGTTGCATGTTTCAATAACATGGTCATCACGGATAGAACCGCCCGGCTCAGCCACATAAGAGACACCACTCTTGTGAGCCCTCTCAATGTTATCCCCAAATGGGAAAAACGCATCAGATCCAAGAGCGACTCCTGTCAGCTGCGAAAGCCATTCTCGTTTTTCTTCTCTCGTAAATACTTCTGGCTTCACTTTAAAGATGTTTTCCCACTCTCCGTCAGCCAGAACATCCATATAATCATCTCCGATATACAAATCAATGGCATTGTCACGGTCCGCTCTGCGGATACCGTCAACGAACTGCAGTCCCATAACTTTCGGTGCCTGGCGCAGATACCAGTTATCCGCCTTCTGTCCTGCCAGGCGTGTACAATGGATCCTGGACTGCTGTCCGGCACCGATACCGATGGCCTGTCCATCCTTTGCATAGCAGACAGAGTTAGACTGTGTATACTTCAATGTGATCATGGCAATGGCCAGGTCGATTTTTGCGGAGTCAGGAATTTCCTTATTTTCTGTGACAATATCGTTAAAGAAATCTTTGTCGATGTTCAGCTCATTCCTTCCCTGTTCAAAAGTGATGCCAAACACTTCTTTGCGTTCGATCGGAGCAGGCACATAATCCGGATCAATCTCGATCACATTGTAGTTCCCTTTTTTCTTTTCGTTTAAGATCTCAAGCGCTTCCGGCTCATATCCTGGAGCGATCACTCCGTCGGAAACTTCTCTTTTGATAATCTTTGCTGTGGCTGCGTCACACACATCAGAAAGTGAAATAAAATCTCCGAAAGAAGACATCCTGTCTGCTCCTCTTGCCCTGGCGTAAGCATTGGCGGGAGGGGTAAATTCCATATCCATATCATCCACCCAATAGATTTTCTTTTCTACATCTGACATGGGAAGTCCTACTGCCGCACCTGCCGGTGAGACATGTTTAAAGGAAGCCGCTGCCGGAAGTCCGGTTGCTTTCTTCAGTTCCTTCACCAGCTGCCAGCCATTTAATGCATCAAGGAAATTAATGTATCCTGGCTTTCCACTTAACACTTTGATCGGCAGTTCTCCATCTTCCATGTAGATCCTTGACGGTTTCTGGTTTGGATTGCATCCGTATTTTAATTCTAATTCCTTCATGGTTTCCTCCTATTGATTCTTGTTCACGATCCTTGTTTCATATTCTCCTGTTTCGATATTGATATACCTTACAAACAGTGACACTTTATTATCCTCATTCAGGCTGTCCCAAATACGGCCTGTAAATGTCTCGATGTCATCCTCCACACCAACTAACTTCGGTTCTCCTTCAAAGCTTGGGAGCGGATCCCCATCCTGCATATAGGTATGGATGAAATGGCCTTCCCCGTTTACTGGATTTTCGTAAGCAAATGTATAGCGGTTGCATGCATTCGGATTGCCGTTATTGCTTTTTAAAATGGACATGGCATAATTGTAAGTTCCATTTTCCACGTGCATGATACCTGAAATACGCGGAGTATAATTCGGAGCATCCGGCTCAAACTCTCTTGTGCGAAGTGCCTGTTCAAACGTCTGCTGTTTATCCATAAGCTCATAGATCGTATCTGTCTGATCTCCGTTAGTCACAATCGTCTTATTCCCAAGCACCTTCACCGGGGCATAGATGATAAGACTTGGGTCGCTCAACTTGGATGGATCAAATGCCTGGGTTCGGATTCCTTTTCCGTCCTCAATAAACACACGGTTTCTGCTGTTCTCACTTCTTCCCATGATAAAGTATGCAGTTACTGCATAAGTTCCGTTGGGTGATTTTCCAATCACAATCCCTCTGCCAGGATATGAATTCCCTTTTAACTCGTCTTCCAATGACAACATCTTCATTGTCTTACATCCTCCTTTTGGCTTGTTTACTTTGCGTACCAAATGCGATTTGACGTAGTCAAATGATTCCTCACGCATTTGTGTTCATAACGCCCGCAGGGCTGTTTTATTCCATAGGGAAAACTATCCTATAGAATAAAACAGCCGCCTGGGCATACTAAATAAAAGTTGCCCAGGCGGCCGACATGTCTACTACCGTGCTCCCCGTGGTTTCTCCACTATCCGCCAGTCGCACAGCTTTCAAAATAAATATACACTATGATCCGCCATTTTTCAAGTTAATTTTCAGAAACCGTAAAGCCTGTAATCCGCGGATAATCTTCATCTAAAACTAAAACATCTGTATCATCAGTTCTGCGGCAGCAGTATTTGTAACTGCCGGTACGTTGTGTACATCACAGACACGAAGCAGCGCTGAAACATCCGGCTCATGAGGCTGCGCTGTCAATGGGTCCCGGAAGAACACAACCAGTCCAATCTTTCCTTCTGCAATCCTGCCGCCTAACTGCTGGTCACCGCCATAAGGTCCTGACAGATATCGCTTTACAGGAAGGCCGGTGGCTTCCTCCACTCTTTTTCCGGTAGTACCAGTTGCAACTAAGTTATACTTTGCTAAAGTCTCTTTATTCTTTTTTGCAAATTCCACCATCTCATCTTTTTTCTTATCATGTGCAATCAATGCAATTATCATAATTTTATCCTCCTGATGTTTATTGACTGTAAAGCCAATCTACACTATAGGCGCTATTTTTTCAAGAGGAATATCTTTAGATCAGCGTTTCAGAGACTTTACAGAAGAAAACTGACTATATATTTTCTTTTTCCTGACTGTCTGATAGGATCTGACCTTAAAATAATACCGCTTTTTCTTTGTTAATTTACCTTTTGTATAAGATGATTTTTTCACTGACACTGTCGCGATCCGCTTATACCCAGATGATTTTTTCTTGGACATATAAATCTGGTACTTTGTCACACCAGAGACCTTTGACCATGTTATTTTGATCCCCTTTGACCCGCTCTTTTTTAGTTTTTTGATCTTATTGGATTTTGGAATCACTGTGATTTTACAGGATACTTTTTTGCCACTTCCACTTGTTCCCGTAATCACTGCTGTGCCGACTTTTTTTGCTGTCACTTTACCTGCAGAACTGATGGACGCCACCGATGAATTGGAGCTGGACCACCTGACGGTTGGAAATGCGTTTTTTGGCTCTGTGTAACTTTTCAGCGTATAAGAGGAACCCCTTTTCAGCGACAGCGACTTCTTACTCAGTTTAAAGCTCTTTGCCGGAATGCTTTTGATCAAAAAATTCAGATCTACATATCCGTTGATTCCCGGAACATTTCCTTTGTCGGTGCTCTGCCACATAATGTAACTTCCAGAATAACTACAGACACTATTGTACTGTGCAATCCATCTGGGGTACTTTTGGAATAACTTATCTGTCAGTTTCTTCTCAAACCATTCTTTATTAGCATAGATTCCGACATTCGTATAGCCGTTTGCCTTTAATCTGTCTGCAAAAGCGCCTGCTATCTGTGCCACTTTGGAGTTTGAAAGTTTATATATATCGTTTTCTTCCAGATCGTAATAAATAGGATAGGAAAGTTTCCTGTCCTGTATCAATCGGATCACATGGTCAGCTTCGCTTTTTGCTTTTTCTACTGTGTCTGCATAGGAATAGAGATAAACTCCATATGGTATATTCAGCCGTTCACATTCCGATACGTTTCGAAGCCATTGATCATCATCTTGCTCTGGTTGATTCATCCCATAGCCACACCGGAGAATAACAAAGTCAATACCGGATGCCTTCACTTTCTCCCAGTCAATCTTTTTCTGATGGTGGCTGACATCAATTCCTTTTGCCCATGCACCTGGAATCGGGCTGCCAAGATCATTTACAAACATCCCGTTGACTTTATTCCAGGCATTGCTGTAACCCCTGGCAGATCTGCTAGCCATCTGCCCCTCAGTTGAGTAAATGGGCTTTCCATCCTTATAACGCCAGCTGTCTTCTTTCCCGCTTTCTTTCTTTTCCTGCTGTACATTCTGCTGGCTGCCATACACTGTCTGAGCGGCAGGCGCCAGCCCCATCCCCACTGCCATGAAAACGGCAAAAAACCTATTACATACCTTTATCTTAAGATTTGCCATGTCTTCTCCTTTCAATAATCTTACATTTGTAGGATTATTATACCATATGGATAATGGAATGGCTATATCTATTATATCTCACATGAATTCATTCATGAAACAGAAAAAAGATCCCCTATAGGATCTTCTTTCTCTATTGCATTGTATTCTTCCTTATTTTAACGTTTTAATGATTTGACAGAACTAAAACTGCTGTAATACTTTGTTTTCCCTACCGTTTTGTATGAACGGACTTTGAAATAATAACGCCTGCCTCTTTTCAGGCTCTTTTTTGTATAGCTGGCGGATTTTGAGGAAGCAGTCTTAATCCGTTTAAAACCAGAAGATTTCTTTTTAGACATATAGATTTGGTATTTTGTCGTCCCGCTCACTTTTGACCATGTAATCTTGATGCTTTTCTTTCCGAATTTCTTGAGCTTTTTAATTTTATTGGTCTTAGGCCGGACAGTGACTTTGCACGCTGCCTTCTTTCCGTTAGATGACTTCGCTGTAATGGTTGCTTTTCCAACTCCTTTGGCAGTAACCTTTCCGCTAGAAGAAACCACTGCAACTTTCTTATTCGAGCTGCTCCATGTCACATTTTTATTTCCTGCATTGGACGGTGAAATGGACTTTTTCAGTGTATAGGAAGATCCATTTTTGAGACCCAGACTTGTCTTATTCAACTTCACAGAAGAAACCGCTGCTGTATGATAAGCGTTTACGTTCCAGGATCCAATCTTAAAGTTTAAATCTACATTTGTACCAATACCACTGACCGTACCGGTAGAGGTACTTTGCCACATGTGATAATCTCCTTTATAATCACAGCGGTAATTATACTGTGCCACCCATCTAGGATTTTTATCAAACACACTGCTTGTTAAAAGTGAGGAAAACCAATATTTATTGGCATAGACGCCTACATTTTTATAGCCTGCATTGTTCAATGTTTTTATGAAGGTATCTGCGATATCCGACAGTTTTTTATTGGACAATCCTCCCTGGTACTTCTCATCCTCCATGTCATAATAGATTGGATAAGAAAGCTTCTTCCCTTTGATCAGGCGTATCACGTGTTCTGCTTCACTTTTTGCTTTTGTAGTGTTTGTCGCATAGGAATAAATATAAACACCATAAGGCATGCCGATTCTCTCACATTCAGAAGAATTATATGCCCATGTAGGATCATCCTGGCTTTTAAGATTCTCGCCGTATCCCACTCTTAGGATCGCATAGTCAATCCCGTCTGCTTTGACTTTGTTCCAGTCAATCTTTCCATCCCATTTGCTCACGTCAATCCCTTTGGCTGTTGCGTTAGGAATCGGATCGCCCAAAGAATTCAAAAACACTCCATTTACATTTTTCCAAGCATTCGATACTGCCCTTGCGCCTCTGCTGTTTACAGAAGGCCCTATTTCTTCCTGCTGCTTTATGGGCTTTCCATCTTTATATCTCCAGCTGTTGGCCGGATCATTTTCTTCCGCGCTTTTTGTTTCCGCCATAATCGGAACACTGCTTACTGTCCAAACTCCGGCGGCCAGCACTAACACTGAAGATAATACTGCAATCTTACTTTTTATCCCTTTTAATCTCATTTTCCTCCTCCTTTTATCTCTTTGTGTAGTATATCATTTTTCTCATGATTTTCCAAAGATAAAAGAGAAGAAAAATTTCCCAAGCCAATGTGGGCGGGACCCTCCATAAGGTATTTTTAATTCATCGAGAGATCTTGAAAACCTTCCCAGGAAGAACAAAGTGGGCAAGCCCACTTCATCTCCCCAGCCCCTCACTCTTTGAGGGGCTTGACAACTTTGGGCGCTAAATGCGATTTGACGTGGTCAAATAATTTCCTCACGCATTTGTGTGCATAATGCCCGTAGGGCTTTTTTGTTCCATAGGGAGGTTCGAAGAACTTTCCTATGGTAATGAAAAAAGTGTGCTGCATATAAAGTATAATAATGCAGCACACCTCTCTAATTTCTTTTTAAACACAACCCATCCTGGACATCTCTCTCTTTAATCTCTTGATGATTTTTTTCTCTAATCTTGAAATATAGGATTGAGAGATTCCCATTAGATCCGCAACCTCCTTCTGCGTTTTTTCTTCTCCATCTTTCTGATTGATGCCAAATCTCAACTCAATGATCTTTCTTTCCCGGTCAGAGAGGATCTTCATTGCATTCAGCAAGAGCTTCCGGTCCACCTCGTGTTCCAGATCCCTGTAGATGATATCCTCATCCGTTCCGAGGATATCTGACAAAAGCAGTTCATTTCCATCCCAATCTACGTTCAGAGGCTCATCGATGGACACTTCCATTTTTGTCTTGTTGTTCCTTCTTAAATACATCAGAATTTCATTCTCGATACATCTGGAAGCATAGGTGGCAAGTTTGATCTTTTTCGCTGGGTTAAATGTATTGATCGCTTTTATCAGCCCAATGGTCCCAATGGAGATCAAATCCTCCACCCCAATTCCCGTATTGTCAAATTTTTTTGCTATGTACACAACAAGCCGCAGATTCCTCTCAATCAGTTTTGCCCTGGCTTCCGGTTCCTCCGCCGTTCCGAGCATATGAATCATTTTTTCCTCTTCCTTTGCCTCCAGAGGAGCCGGCAGTATCTCTGCACCTCCGATGTAATGAATCTCTTTTCCTTTCGCTAAAAATGTCCTCTTTTGACATGTCACATTAAGTTTCAGCACTGTACAACCTCCCATTACCTTACCTGACCAGATCCGGATGAAGCAAAAGCTGATAATGACCGTTTCGGGAAAGCGGCTGCTCTGACAGTCCTATCAGTCCCCTTTGCACTATCCATGTCTGGCTGCTATTCTTGATTCTCATATTAGTTACAAGAACTCCCATCATCAGGCCGCCCTCTTTCCCTACGGACCTGTATGGAATCATTCTTATATCTTTTAGCTTATGTTTTTCTATTAAAATGGTTAATGACTCATCCAAATATGGATTCAGTGCCTGTTCTTCTATGACAGAAACCGGGAGTTTCTCTATGGGCTCATAAAGAAAATTTCCTGTGTCCAGGTAAGCGGTTACCCTGACCGTCTTTCCAAGCAGTTCAAATGATACTTGATATAAGGAATCCTTCTGTTCCCGGATATTTTCCCAGACTGCACAGTATAAAAAGGCCAGAAGGAGAAATGCGGCAAAACAACCGAAAATCCAGATGTGGATGGACAGACGGTATTTGATAAAGCTCCATATTCCTCCCAGCAAAGCTGACAGCGCAAACAAATATCCGGAACAAATAAGACTTTTCCTAAGGGAAAGCGGAAACGCCAGCCACGATGTGGCTGCTATGCTTGCGGCAAGAAATCCAAGCATTACGGCCTGGTTTCCCCCAGCTGCCCACACAGTCAGACACCCAAGTCCGCTTCCTGCGGCCGATGCGGTCAGGATCCTTACAATCGAACTGGAGGATTTCAGCGAACTTCTTAAAATAAGCAGCAGTCCCAGAAGAACCAGCCACTGTTCCAAAAACATCATCAAAAAAAACATAAGCTTATTATAAAAAAAGAAGCGCACGTACTTTGTCAAAAAAGAGAAGTGCCAGCTACGTAAATTCTACAAAAAAAGCCCGTATTCCTGCCTTTCGGCTGAATACGGGCTTGTCCCATGTTGTATTTTATTTTCTTCTGCTCTTTAACAGAAACTCTGGAATCACAATCTTAGAATCATGGTCCTCTACACTGGCATTCTCGTGTTCCTTGCTGCTGTATGTAGATTCTGTACTTTCGGCCGGCTCACTTTTCGGCTGACTGCTATAGATCGGCTGTCCTGAAAAAACAGGCGGAGGTGTAATACTTTTCTTTTTAAAGCCTGTCCCTCTGGATGCGGTCTCAGACTGAATCCCTGTGGCAACGATGGTAGCGCTGATCTGGTCTCCCATATCAGAGTTAACCGTACCGAAGATCACATTGACTTCCTGTCCTGCCGTATCCTTTAAGTACTCGACTGCCTGCTGTGCTTCCAGCATTCCTACATCTCCTGAGAAGTTGACGATGATGTCGGTAGCTCCGGAAACAGTTGTCTCCAGAAGCGGACTTTCCATAGCTGCCTTGATAGCCTCCAATTCCTCGTCCGCGACACCCATGCCGATGTGCGCGATACCCTTGTCGCGCATAACTGTCTGGATATCTGCAAAATCCACGTTGATCAGTCCAGGATTGTAGATCATATCTGTAATTCCCTGTACACCCTGCTGAAGAACTTCATCTGCTTTCTTCAGGGCATCCGGAATGGTTGTCTTCTTCTCACAGATCTGAAGCAGCTTGTCATTGGGGATCACGATCATCGTGTCCACCTGATCCTGAAGACGGGCCACCCCTGCTATGGCATTGTTCATGCGGGGCTTGCCTTCAAAGGTAAACGGTTTTGTGACAACACCTACTGTCAGAATGCCAAGTGATTTTGAAATCTCAGCGATCACCGGGGCTGCGCCAGTCCCTGTTCCGCCTCCCATACCACAGGTTACGAACACCATGTCAGCGCCCTGTACCAGCTGGGTGATCTCATCCCTGTTCTCCTCAACGGCTGCTTCTCCGATCTCAGGTTTTGCACCTGCACCGAGACCTTTGGTCAGCTTTTCTCCGATCTGGATCTTTGTAGAGCATTTACATAAAGACAGAGCCTGCCTGTCCGTATTGATCCCTACAAGTTCCACTCCCTGTATATTCTCATCAACCATGCGGTTGACTGCATTGTTGCCGGCTCCTCCGACCCCAATGACTAAAATTCTGGCTTGTGTGCTTTCTACATTAGGCATAATCTCGACCACGATGCTCCTCCTTCAATATCTATCTCAAATTTTCTTACACTCATCCACATTATCACTATTCTTATATTATTATATGATACAGTTTTTCACCTAAACTTTCAACTACTTTTTCGTCTTGAAAATTGCGACTGGATTGTCCTTTGTAAAATATTTCATCGAGATGGTTCCCTTCTTCCCCTTCATCTTCGGGAGGATCCCGGTGAGCTCACTGAGCTTTAAGTCCAGTTCCTGGCTGTTCCAAAGGTTTACGGTGAGTTCTCCGCTGATCAGCAGAGCCTTTCCGTCCGCGTTGAAATGGATCTGGCTGACCGGAAGCTCGTACTTGTCAATGGCCATGGTAATTTTTAGTATCTGCATAAATACACTGCTTTTCTTCTCCGGGATTTTTTCCCCAAGCGCAATTTCTTTGTAATTCAGCCCTGTTACCAACGGTACATCATCATAGTGTTTCTCATAAATTTCCAGCGCGTACCCTTCTTTGTCGAAGTAAACATACTTGCCGTTATAATTCAAACACCCTGCCCTTTTCTTCTCATTGACCTGCACTGTCACCTGATTGGTCCCCTGCAGTGAGATATCAACTGACTCCACAAATGGAAGCGTTTTTATCGGTGAGATTTTGTTTTGCAGATATAAGACCAGACCATTCCCCACATATGTATTTTGTTTCAGTGCCGCTGCGATCTCTCCTTCTGTGTAATGGTCGTTCCCTTTTACAATCATCTTTTTTGTTTGAAAAACACCAAAAAGCACGACACATACAAAAATCAACAGAGTAACGACACATAAAACGATTGTCTTTTTGTGGCCAGGCCCCTTTTTTTGTTTCTTGGCCTGGCTGATTGTTATGATCTTTTCATTTTTATCCATAAGCAGTTCCTTTACATCCGTATTTTTCTGGATACTGACAGAACCAGACCCATCTCCGCCATGACCACCAAAATAGAAGTACCGCCGTAACTGATGAACGGCAATGGAATTCCGGTAGGCGGAATTGTGTTTGTTACAACTGCAATATTAATGAAAACCTGTACTCCGATATGAATCATAAAGCCGATGACAACCAAGGACCCAAACAGATCATCAGAGTTCATGGCGATCAAAAGCATTCTCCAGATCAAGAGCATAAACAGTAAAATAAGGCACACAGCTCCAAACAGTCCCAGCTCCTCGCAGATGATTGAAAATATCATATCATTATGGGACTCCGGTATGAATCCCATCTTCTGCATACTCTGTCCCAGCCCTTTTCCAAACAGTCCCCCGGATCCTATGGCATACAGTGCCTGCATTGTCTGAAGTCCTTTGGGATGTGTCTCAGGATTTTTCCAGATCGCCACACGCTCATTTCGGTAGCTGTTGGAAAATGTCAGATAGAGTACCAGTCCCGCGACGCCGGACAGGGCGATTCCCAAGAGCTCTTTGGTCTTTGGGCTCACCACAAAAATCATGACCCCCACCATTGCAGTCAGTACAATGGCTGTACTCAGATTCTGGTA
>OAWB01000336.1_pt1 | contig 35058 bp, 23 predicted proteins | sample 1550621 | NCBI WGS metagenome assembly OAWB01 (sample SAMEA2580107, study PRJEB22360) | human gut metagenome | biome: human gut; feature: human-associated habitat; material: faeces | place: Denmark | collected 2008/2010
CGATAAACTTAACTGTATTGCCACCTTCAACTTTTTCGGCAGTATTACCATTAGCGACTACATTCCAAGCTGCTAACTCCTTAACTTGTTGTTTACCATCAGGAGTCAAATTGCTCAAATCTCGATCAGCTGCATTCTCGATTTTACCTTTAGTCGTATCATCGAGTTTAACTGTCACATCGTCGCCATTAGCAACAGTCGTAAGACCATTTTCACCTTTCACATTGAATTTCACATCACCTGTGCTCAACGATTTTTCATCAGTCGAACCAGAGTTACCACCTAAAGAAATCTTACGACCGATAGCTGTCGTGTTTTTGTCGATGTTAGCTTTATTGGTTGCGATGTTATCCTTATTAGTTACAATATCACTAGCATTTTTAGTGATAGCCGCTTTGTTATCAGCAATATTTTGTCTATTGGTAGCAATATTGTCAGTATTTTTAGTGATTGCAGTTTTATTATCAGCTATTTTTTGCTTGTTATCTGCAATGTTATCCTTATTAGTAGCAATATCTGTTTTGTTCGCAGCAATATTGTCTTTGTTAGTGGCAATATCTACTGCATTTTTATCAATTGCTGTTTTATTGTCAGCTATTTTTTGTTTGTTATCCGCAATAGCCTCTGCATTTTTACCAATCTTATCTGTATTATCAGCGATAGTGACTTTGTTTTTTGCTACTTGATCATCAACGTATTTCAATTGGTCTTCTGTGGCTGCACGACCAGATACAGGTTGTGTTTGACCTGGAACCCACGCAGTGTTCGTCAAGCCTGTTACTTGAGGTGTTTCAACTCCAGTTGTCGCTTTAACCTTTGGCGCTGTAATCGTTTGAGTAGCTGTTACCGTATCAAAAGTTACATCTTTCTTAGTAGAAATGGTAAAGTCTTTACCATTTTGAGTAATAGAAATGTTATCACCATCAATAAATTTAACAGTATTACCACCTTCAACCTTTTCAGCCGTCTCATTATTAGCGACTACATTCCAAGCTGCTAAGTTCTTAATCTGTTGCTTACCGTCAGGAGTCAAATTGCTCAAGTCTTGGTCCGCTGCATTCTCGATTTTACCTTTAGTCGTATCATCGAGTTTAACAGTCACATCGTCGCCATTAGCAACAGTAGTAAGACCATTTTCCCCTTTTACGTTAAATTTCACATCACCTGTGCTCAAGGATTTTTCATCGGTAGAGCCAGAGTTACCACCTAAAGAAATCTTACGACCGATAGCAGCAGTATTTTGGGCAATATTAGCTTTATTAGAAACAATATCCCCTTTGTTTGTAGCAATTTCACCCGCATTTTTGTCAATTGCTGTTTTATTGTCAGCAATTTTTTGCGTATTCGCAGCAATACTGTCCTTATTGGCAGCAATATCTGTTTTGTTTGTTGCAATATCACCTGCATTTTTAGCTATTGCAGTTTTATTTGTATCAATAGCAATTTTGTTAGCTTCAGCTTTATCATCAACTTTTTTCAATTGAGATACATTGACAGCATCTTTATCAGCAACACCATCTGCTACATTAGCAACTTTCAAATTCCCAGCATTGATACCTTTATCACCATCAATTTTAACAGTTTCATTACCGCCAGCATTATTGAAAGAAGCACTGTTTAATTTAGAAAGATCTTTTTTCAAAGCTACAGAGATTTTCTTATCATTTCTAGCAACCGCAACATTATCGTCACCAGAAAAATCTACTGTATTACCTTTTTCAACCGCTACTGGTGTAGCTTCACCATTAGCAGAAAGATTCCAACCATATTTATTTTGATCAATCGCTTGATTAATCGCATTAGCTACGTTGGCAGAATCCGCCATGCCAGCAGTCGCTGTAGCGCTACCATTTGCTACTGTGATATCTTGCTTTTTACCAGAAACTGTAATTTTCTTACCATTAGCTGTAGTCGTAATGTATGTATTATCACCATTTACAGCCAATTTACTATTAGCAAGGTTCACATCGCCTGTACCAGTATCACCTGTAAAAGCTAGATTAACACTCTTTAATTGCGCCACATTTACTGCGTCTGTATCAGCAGTACCTGCAGCAACATAGTTAATTTGACGTGTTTGGTTTATCGTACCAACAGCAACACCACCTAATTTAGACGTTAGGGCGGCACCACTTAAACCAGCATATATATCTGTACGACTAGCATTAATATTATATCCCGCTACGCCTGAAGCAATATCAGCTATAGATTTTGAGCCAACAGCTACACCATCTACTACTTTACCTCTGGCGCCATCACCAACAGCCACAGAACGACTTGCAGATGCGTCTGTTGCGGCATTTGGGCCAATAGCAATAGAATTATCGGCCGTAGCACCAGTATTATCTTTATTAGCAACATCAGAAGATTTTATAGATATATATTTATAAGCGATTTGGTCTACAATAGCGCTAAGTTGAGAGCCATTAATTGCATCTGTGGAAGTAGCACTTACTTCACCAGGAGCCACATGTTTCAACTGACGTTCATACCCTTTAGAACCAAAAGATACAACGTCACCTGGCAATGTTTTATCACCACCAGCCCAGGAAGCAACAACGTTATTTGGCAAAGTATAACTAGATTGTTTTGTACCGCCTACATCAGTGTTAGAACCACCACCGATGGCAATAGCATTATCACGATTTGCCCTAGCCCCTGTGCCAATAGCAATAGCATTTGTTACATCATTATTGGCTTGACCAGAAGCCCCACTAGAAGTTCCTGATAAACGATCCTTCGCATTTGCACCTGTACCAATGGCAATGCCCACATTGCCTGACTGACCTTTCATGCCTAATGTGATACCAGATTCACCAGCCGTTGCCGATGTATATAGTGGGTTTCTCATATCAAATCCTGTTAAGCTTTGAACCGCACTACGCAAATCCCCAGTTTTATTCTCACCATTATTCGTAGTGTAAATAACTTTTACACTATCGGCTTTAACTACATCATCGCCACCAATAACAATAGAAGAGTTACCTTGAGCTATTGTATTTCCCCCAATGGCAATTGCTTGCTCCCCAATTACTCTTGCACCTTCATTAGCAGTATTACCACCACCAATAGCGATTCCTTGTGGACTGTTAACACTGGTACTAGAATTAGAACCTATTGCAATAGAATATCCACCAGCAGCTGCTGCATTTTGACCGAAACCTACAGCTTTATCACCAGTAATAGAAGCACCAGCCCCCAAGCCTACTGCTGTTGCATGCAGATTTGTAGGCAAAGTATTTGCCGCCATAGTGATGCTAGCATTAGTCATTGCTAATGCAGCCAAGATTGCTGCTACAACAATTTTCTTCTTGCCACCATTATTTTTAGCGAACTCAGATACTACTACGTAGCAGCTTTTTGATTTGCTCCAAACCACTTTAAAAATCTTATTCATACTTTCTCCTATAAACTATAGTAATAGTAATGCTCCCTCGATGTTTTATCATATGGTAAATCATACGAGAATTCCAAAATTTTCAATATTATAAGTATATCAAAACCTTTAATACACTATCAAGCTTTTTCATTTTTTATTCATAATTCTACACGGCGCACAAATGCAGCATTAATGCGTTTCATAGTGATTCATATCACAATTTTATATAAAATACGGGCTTATTTTATACCATAACGAAGAGATAAAATGAATATAAATTCATAATCATTATTTTAAACTTGTTTTATAAGATTATATTTTCCCACCACCTCATCAATTCATCTTACATTACATAACAAAAAGCTATCTCATAGAAATAACAATCTACAAGATAGCTTTATTGCTAGTTTATATAATTAAATAGGGAAAACCAATTAAGTTACATTAAAGGCATATACACTTTGTTCGTATGCTAATTGTATACGCTTATGTAAGCGTTTCATATATGTACGATATATCGCTTGTGCTTCTTCGACAGATACGATATCAAAATGAATTCCATCCCCCACTGGTAATTGGCTTAACCTAGGTAAATCTGCCGTAATCACAGTACCAATCTTTGTATAGCCACCTGTTGTTTGCCGATCTGCCATGAGCACTATAGGGTTTCCATCAGAAGGAACTTGGATAGAACCAAATACAGCTCCATCGGAGATAATATCCGCACCATCTATATGCTCTATAACAGGGCCATCCAAGCGAAAGCCCATGCGATCACATTGTACAGTCAATGTATATATTTTACTACCAAAGGTCTTAATCCCTTTCTCTGTAAAATACTTTGCTTGATTTCCGAGAACAACACGCAAAGGTTCGTGACACTCACGGCCGCCGCGGTTATATAGGGCGACATTGAATAAGTTATGACCATCATAGAAGTCGCACACATTCACTTCGTCTCTAGTAAATGCTTTAATGCCAAACTGATCACCTGCTTGTAACGGTCTCCCCTCAAGGCCACCTATCTTAGCCTTTGTATGAGTCGATACGCTACCATTAATAGTAGGAACATCAATACCGCCTGAGAAAGCAATATACATACGCACGCCACATTGGCTAAAGCTACCAGAAATAATATCTCCTTCATGACATATAAAAGGTATGTATCGAGGCACGACTATATTATTAATAGTGGGGTGCATATCAGCCCCTGTAAAAGCAACAATACATGTACCTTGAACCGTTAGTGTAGGCGGTAGCACGGTGCATTCTAAAGCACCTAAAGGCTCCTTGTTTCCTACTAAAGCCTGCCCCAATAGATAGCTTTCACTATCCATAGGCCCCGCTACAGGCATACCATATTGTTGATAGCCGACTCGTCCTGCATCTTGAATCGTTGTATACATTCCTGGTCCATCTACGTGGATTGAAGCTTTCTTAAAACTATTTAAAGCCACGCAAATCACCTACCTCTACTTCATGTACAACAGGAACATAAGCTGAACCTAAAGATTTGATGCGATAAAATTCAGTATCATCGATGGGCACATAACGAACGTAGTCCCCTGCTCTTAATAATGCAGCTTGTTTTTTAGACATATCATACATAGTCACAGGTGTGCGCCCAATGATTTGCCATCCCCCTGGAGAATCTGATGGATATATGCCAGTCTGTTCTCCTGCAATACCTACAGACCCGGCAGGAATCAAAGTTCTTGGCGAAGACAAGCGCGGAGTTGCAATGCGAGAATCCATCCCACCTAAGTAAGTAAAACCAGGAATAAAACCTAACATATAAACCAAATAATCAGTACCACTATGAATGGATACAACCTCAGCTTCACTTATATGATTGTGAGAGGCTACAAAACCTAGATCTGGACCATACTCGCCACCGTATATGGTCGGGATTTCAACAATCGTAACACGTTCATTTCCGCTGTCTGCTACAGATTCTTGTAATATTGGATTAAGAGTTCCACAAATGTCGGAATACGTATATACCATTGCATCATATTGAATAAGCAATGCACAGTATGTAGGAACTAGTTCAATAATTCCATCTAGCTGTAAGAGTTTAATCTGCTCTATAACTTGTCGGATTTGTCGATTAATCTTTGGATCGATTGCTTGACCAAAATCAATAGAGATAGCGCAATCCCCTACAGGTGAAATTGTAGGTTTCATATGTACCTCCTGCTATAACTAGAAAGGACCATCACATTCAAGATGAACGTAATGGTGCTTTCACAGATAATTAATTAACCTAGTAACTTAGCAATACCTTTTAAAGATGTAACACCAATGTAAGATGTTACGAGCACTACAATCCACCCTGTATAATATAAAAGTTTATTGTGTTTATATGTTCCTACGATTTCAGATTTATGAGTTGCGACAAGCATAACTGCCAATGTAACAGGTAATATTAACCCATTTACAGAACCGGCTAAAATCAATAGAGATGCTGGTTTACCAATAAAAATCAGGATACATGTGGAAATAAAGATAAATGCCATAATAGTCAATTTTTCATTTCGTTCTACCACCTTAAACAATGTTTTTAAGAAGGATACTGATGTGTAGGCAGCCCCTACTACAGAGGTCAATGCGGCACAGAAGAACACTATACCGAATAATTTATGCCCGATTTCACCAGCTCCTAAAAGAAAAGCAGAACCAGCTGGATCCTTAGCATCTAGTACAAATCCCATAGATACCACACCAAGAACAGCTAAGAATAATAATATACGAACTAGCGCATCAACAGACATGCCCATAATCGCTGCACGACGTACATCCTTTAAATGTTCTTGACCTGTAATACCAGCATCAATAAGGCGGTGACCACCAGAGAATGTTATATAGCCACCTACGGTCCCTCCAATAAGAGTTATCGTAGCAAGCCACGGATAATTCGTAGGTACTATCGCATGAGTCACTGCTGTCCCTACCGGGGGATTCGTTGAAAATGCTACATAAGCAATGAGGACGAGCATAACTGTACCGAGTACTTTAGCCGTATTATCTAGAACACCACCCATCTTCTTAGATGTAAATAGTAAGATGCCCAAAATACCACTAATAGCGGCTGCTGTTGTTGTGTCGATACCAAATATAATATTGAGGCCCATAGAAGCACCACCAATATTACCGATATTAAAGGCCAATCCACCAAGGGAAATTAAAAATGCCACTATATAACCAAGGCCTGGCAGTACCTTATTCGCAATATCTTGACCACGCATTTGAGATACACCAATAATCGTCCACACATTAAGCTGTGCAATAATAGAGAAAATAACGGATACAACGATAGCAAACGCAAAGTCTGCTTTTAACTCATTTGTAAATGCTGCCGTTTGCAACATAAAGCCAGGACCAATGGAAGACGTGGCCATTAAGAAAGCTGCCCCTAATAGGACAGAGAAACTCGCTTTACCTGTAATTGGTTTCATAGGAACCTCCACATATAATAATTAATCTATGCCATACTTATTGCTTAAAGCGCATATTTACATTTAATACTTACTTTTAATACTTATATTTGCATTTTCTGTTGTTATTTATTACGCATTTATTTTAATGTATTTAATAGTGTTATCGGTGTTGAAAATTCGCCACCGTTACACCAGCTTTTGTGAGCCCTTCCCGAATATACCTTGTGAAAGCTATCGCTTCTGGGTTATCACCATGAACACATACGGAATCGGCCACAATATCAATGGTCTTCCCCGTATTAGTAACAACCTTACCCTTTGTAACCATCATAAGAACTCGGTCTAAAGCCTCTTGTGGGTCTTTAATGAAAGCACCTACTTCTGTACGAGGGACCAATGTTCCCTCCTCTGTATAGCCACGATCGGCAAACACTTCCTGTATAACAGGAATACCTCGTCGCTGTGCCTCTTGAGCAATATAGCTACCACTCAATACCATGGCTGCAATAGTAGGATTTACCGCTTGTAAACCATCTAAAATTGCATCGGCTAGTACAGGTGTAACACAGGCTGTATTGTAAAAAGCACCATGTAATTTCATATGTTGTACTGTAAGTCCATGACTATCACAAAAAGCTTGAAGTGCACCTAGTTGGTACATCATATAGACTTTTGCCTCAGCAGGATTTACTGCCATCACACGACGGCCAAATCCCATCAGATCTGGATAACCAGGATGTGCCCCTACGGCTACGCCCTTTTCTTTACATATTCGGACAGTCGCATCCATAATAATAGGATCTCCAGCATGCCAACCACAAGCAATATTAGCACTTGTTACGTGATTTAATACTTCACTATCCATGCCTAATGTATAATTGCCAAAACTTTCGCCTAAATCACTATTTAAATCTACATAATGAGACATATACTATTACCTCTCCATCTTCATCTATTTTATAAATTCTATAGAATATTGAATTTAATGATACGATTATACTAAATAAACCTATACCTTAGCAAGGATTTTTATCATATATACAAAATTATTTTATAAATACAAAAACCACAAGATTAAAATCTTGTGGTTTGTATGTATACTCATTTTTATCTGACCCTACTATATCCCATCATGAGCTCATAAATAGTATTTTGTATATTATCCGATTCTGTTATTTCAGAAACGGCACAAATAAAATCGGGATGCGCTTGCCAAACGGTATCAGCATTTGTGGTTTTAATGCCCCCAATAGCAACAATGGGAGCCTTACTAAACTGCTTTGCCCAATATATATAAGAAATGCCTACAGGATTAGCATTGGGTTTTGTTTGTGTAGAAAAAATAGGCCCTACCCCAATATAATCAATAACACCTGTATATCTGTTTGCCACTTTTAGGTCAGATATACTATGGGTTGACCAGCCAATCAACATATTAGGCCCTACAATTCGTCTTACCGTATTGGGCGGCAAATCAGCTTGCCCAATATGAACACCATCAGCATGTACAGCCAGCGCAAGATCAACATAATCATCAATAATTAATAGAGCATGATAATTAGAGGTCAATCGTCTCAAAATCATAGCCTCCTGATATCGCAGAATAGGTGTTTTTCCCTTTTCACGATATTGAATAATTCGTATCCCTGCGCTTAGCATATCTTTCACAAGCGGAACCACATCTCGAGTACCGCCCGTAATTCCATAAATAGGGCAAGCATTCATTACCTCTGTTAGTTTGTCTTTTCGATTCACCTATTTCACCTCATTAGACATGGTCTTCTCTAGTAAAAGTGATAACGCTAGATCCGCCTGTTTTGCAGCAGCAATAGCTACACGTGGCGCATAAGGATACGCATTGTCTACACCGGAATGCTCGTCACCAACAATATACAAATTTTTACCTAGCTTTTTAGTTCGTAACGCATCGGAATTACCGATTCCAGCTAATCCGGATACCATGATTTTAGGTATATATACTGAAATTGTAGCCTCTAAAAACATAGATTTAGCTTCTACAGTATCAAAGGCTTCTATCAAAATATCGGCTTTTTTATAGATTTCAGGTATATTCTCGGTTGTCAATTTATCCTTATAAACCGTAACGATAACATTTGAATTAATGGCAGTTAACACATCTTGTAAAGCCTCTACCTTATACTGCCCCACATGACTCGAAAAATAGTATTGCCGATTTAAATTACTTAGCTCTACAATGTCATAATCTGCAATAATTAGATTTCGAATACCGCTACGGACAAGATTAACCGCACAATTGGATCCCAATCCGCCAGCACCTAAAACGCCTACTACTGAACTCTGCAATTTACGAAACTCCTCAGAACTATAGAAGTGAGATATAGCCGTTTCAAATTCGTTATTCATATGAGCCATACACATATCTCCTCATAGTGCCTGCCAATCTTTATAAATAGGTTGGTATCCATTATTTTCGAGCATTGCAGCCATTTCACTTACGCTGCGATTATCACTAATTGTAAATTGGCTAGAATCATCTTGTTTTGTATGTCCCCCTACAGAGGTTGTTACGCCAGCAGAAAGTTTTGTAATCCCAAGTCTCACCAGATTATCACGCATATACTTGCTTTCACGAGAGGAAAGCGTAATTCCCACACGGGGGAACAAAAGACGCAAAGCCAAAATATATTGAACCAATACCGTATCATCTACAGGATATTTTGGAGAATAACCTACTGCACAAGGTCGAATTCTTGGAACGGAAACAGATAATTCTACATCTGGATAATGTTGCATAAGGTAATTGAGATGTAACATCGTCTTGTATGCCTCTCGACGCCATTCATCAAGACCCATTAAAGCACCAATATTGACCACTCTAAATCCAGCCTGACAAGCCAACTCAGGCGTATCAATCCGCTTTGCAAAATCACTCTTAGGCCCAAATGGATGTAATTGCGCATACAACGTCGGATTATATGTCTCTTGGAACATCGTCATTCCATCCGCTCCAACTGTGACTAATCCTTTATATTCCTCTAGCGTAAGCGAATACACCTCGACACTAACGCTACTAAAAATAGGAACCAATTTTTCTACGGCAGCTTGTATATATGACGGTGGACTACAAGATTTAGATTCACCAGTTAACACTAAAACTTGCTCTAATCCCGTTTCAGCGATTGCTTTCGCCTCAAGCTCAATATCTTCTAAACTTAGCTTTTCACGGGCAATTCCACTATGATGACTATATCCACAATAAACACAACCATTGTCGCAATAGTTTGAAATGTACATAGGCGTGAACAGTTGTATGGTATAACCAAATTGCTGTACCGTCCGCTTATGAGCTATCTGCGCCATATCTTCTAAATACAGCAGGGCTTGAGGTGATAATAGAATAAGTGCATCCTCAATAGTTAGTACTGATTTAGAGAGTGTTGAAAGTATTTCATCATCAGTTACTGCGCCTAATATGTCAGCTATATCTTCATTGGAAACTCTTGAAAGTACATCTAAAAATGACATATCATCACCCTACTTTCGCAAGAAACCAGTTAATGGTGAAGATGCACTACCTACAGACTTCTTAGGTGCACATTTTGCAAGATATGCCTTACGACCAGCCTCTACAGCATGATAAAAAGCCTCTGCCATGCCTACTGGGTCCGAACTCGTAGCAATAGCCGTATTAACAAGAACAGCACTAGCCCCCATTTCCATAGCTATTGTTGCATCAGAAGGACGTCCTATCCCCGCATCAACAATAATAGGCACATCAATAGAGTTGATTAAAATCTCTATCAATCCTTTTGCTTCAAGTCCACGATTACTACCTATAGGCGAAGCGAGGGGCATAACACAACTAGCACCAGCATCTACTAGTCGCTTTGCATCCATCAAATTAGGACTCATATAAGGAAAGACTATAAACCCTTCCTTTGCCAACACCTCGGTGGCTTTAATAGTCTCTAAATTATCGGGCATCAAATACATCTGATCTTGAATGACTTCAATCTTAATCAAATCACCACAGCCTAATGCTTTTGCCATACGTGCAATGCGTATAGCCTCATCTGCATTTCTAGCACCCGATGTATTCGGTAATAAATGCATTGTACCAGGGATATAGTTTAATATATCCTCCTCGCTTTGCGTTGTACCTACTCGCCTAAGAGCAACTGTCACAATATCTGATTGTGATGCTACTAATGCATCATACATCAAATTATAGGATGCATATTTCCCTGTCCCCACTAACAAGCGACTAGAAAATGTTGTATTACCTACAGTAAATGAATCCAACATATCAACCACCTCCTACAAAGCTAACGATTTCTAATCTATCAGCAACCGTTAATTTAGTGGTTGTATACGTTTCCTTACTAAGAATTTCGCCATTAAGCTCAACTATAAAGTGTTTACCGGCATACCCTAATTCATTAAGAACCAAATGAAGTTGCTCGTTTGAAACCTGCTTTGGCTCTCCATTAACAATTAAATCCATAGTGACCTCCCATATGAAAAAGCTTATAAAATATCAATATATTCTTCTTGTAAAGCTTTATTCATACTGCGCACAGCACAAAACTTGCCGCACATCGAACAGGTTTCACCATGATCTTCCTCCGGTGCTCTACTTTCACGAATAGAACGAGCCCGTTCAGGATCAAGGGCACAAGCATATTGTGCCTCCCAATCGAGAACTTGACGTGCCTTAGCCATAGTGTCATCTATATCTCTTGCATTAGGAATACCACGAGCAATATCTGCAGCATGCGCCGCTATTTTGAAAGCCATAATTCCGTCTTTTACATCATCTGCATTTGGTAAGGCTAAATGTTCCGCTGGTGTAACGTAGCATAAGAAGGATGCACCATACATACCCGCTACAGCGCCACCAATAGCAGCCGTAATATGGTCATAGCCTGGAGCAATATCTGTGACGAGCGGTCCCAACACATAGAATGGCGCTCCATCACACAAGGACTCTTGTATCTCCATATTCATTTGTATTTGATGTAAAGGTACATGCCCAGGTCCTTCAATCATAGCTTGTACACCATATTGTTTCGCTCGTTTTGCCAATTCACCAAGCCTTACAAGCTCTTCAATTTGGCACACATCAGTTGCATCCGCCAAGCAACCTGGACGACAAGCATCACCTAAAGACAAAGTAACATCATATTCTTTGCAAATCTTTAAGATTTCATCAAAGTATTCGTAGAATGGATTTTCATGACCTGTCATGCTCATCCACGCAAATACCAAACTGCCTCCGCGACTAACAATATTAAGCAACCGTTTATGATTCTTGATTTGATCTATTGTTTTTCTCGTAATACCACTGTGGATAGTAATAAAATCTACACCATCTTGAGCGTGTAATCGAATAGTGTCCAAGAAGTCTTGAGCTGTTAATTCACCCAAATCTTTTTGATGATGAATGACACTATCATAAATAGGCACCGTGCCAATCATTACTGGCGATGTCTCAATTAATTTACGTCTAAAAATACGAGTGTCACCATGAGTGGAAAGATCCATGATCGACTCTGCGCCAAGTCTAATAGCTCGATTAACCTTTTCAATTTCACTATCATAATCAGTGACGTCTTTCGATGTACCTAAATTAACATTGACTTTCGTTCTAAGGCGTTTGCCAATCCCCTCAGGCGAAATACTAGTATGTTGCTTGTTACAAGGAATAACAACCTTTCCTGCTGCCACTAGTGAACGTAATACCTCTTCATCCATACGTTCTTTTTCCGCAACTACTTTCATTTCCTTCGTAACTACACCAGCCACAGCAGATTCCAATTGAGTCATAAACATTTTACATCCTCCTATATAAAAGACATATATAGTTAGGTATGCAAAAATGGGTATCGAACAAAATGATCGATACCCATATTAAGTATTAGCGTGCTTCCTACGCGGGCATGATCCCGATCAGGTATAAAGGTCAGGTGCTCGCAGCCCTTTCTCAGCCTATATAATAGGCTCCCTTGCATACTCACTATATAATTATGCTATTAATATTACTACTTTATTCAGATTTGTCAAATGATTATTCTGACACTTTTACGTCTATTCTTTATTTCTCAGCCTTATCTTGGTCTTTGCTATCATCGGAATCTGCTTTTTCAGAGATTACAATATGACCATCCTTAACATCGGCAAGCAAGTGTTTAGCATCGATGTGATCCAAGTAGAAATCAGTTACATTATCACGGATTTCAGATTCGATAACACGACGTAATGGACGAGCGCCCATAGTTTTATCATACCCTTGTTCCATCAACAATTCTTTAGCTGCATCTGTTACATCAAGAGTGATATCTTTTTTAGCTAAAGTTTTATTCACTTGATCAAGCATCAAATCTACAATTTTTTTCAAATCTTCTTTGCTCAATTGATTGAACTCGATAACTGCGTTGAAGCGATTCAAGAACTCTGGACGGAAGAATGGAGCAATGCGTTCCATTACATCTACTTTATTTTCATCATCATTGTCATTACCATAACCAAAACCCGCATTGGATGTAGCGATGATAACGGTATTTTTAAAGTTTACTGTGTTACCTTGACCATCTGTTAAGCGACCATCGTCCAATACTTGTAAAAGTAATGTAATAACTTGAGGGTCTGCTTTTTCGATTTCATCGAATAATACGATGGAATAAGGATTACGACGTACGCGTTCAGTCAATGTATTAGAGTTATCTTCATAACCAACATAACCAGCTGTAGCGCCGATTAATTTAGATACGGCTGTGCGATCACTATATTCGGACATATCCAAGCGAATGATTGCATCTTTGTTACCAAACATATCTAAAGCTAATTGTTTAGCTAATTCTGTTTTACCTACGCCAGTAGGACCTACGAATAAGAAGCTACCGATTGGACGGTTACCTTCGTCAAAGCCTGCACGGTTACGACGAATTGCTTTAGATACAGCTTCTACTGCTTTATCTTGACCAATTACATGAGCTTCTAAACGAGATTTCATGTCTTTCAAGCGTTCGATATCGGATGCACCCATTTGAGATACAGGGATACCTGTCATTCTTTCAACGGCTTCTGCTACATCGTTAACCTTAGCCACTACCTTTTGATTTTCTGTATGGTTATCAAGCTCTGCTTGTAACTTTTGAATACGCATTTTTTCATTAATCGCAGATTCATAGTCTTCTTTTTGAGCATATTCCTCTTGTTTTGCTTTAGCATCAGCAATATCTGCTTCCAATGTTTTAATATCTGTTACAGGATGTTGAGATGCCAAGTGAGCTGCTGTTACATCGATTAAATCAATGGCTTTATCAGGCAAGCTACGTTGTGGAATATACTGTACGGAATAATCTACAGCTGCTTTCAACACCGCATCTGGCAATTCAATATTATGATGCGCTTCGTACAATGGACGAATGCCTTGTAAGATTTTGAAAGTATCCTCTGCAGATGGCGCGTTTACCTTTACCTCATTAAAACGACGAGCGAGAGCCGCGTTTTTCATGATTGTATTACGGTATTCATCTTGTGTTGTAGCACCGATAACTGTCATTTCACCACGAGACAAAGCAGGTTTTAAGATATCTGCCAAGCCTTTGGAGCCTTGACCATCGCCTGTGGACCCAGCGCCCAAAATTTGGTGAATTTCATCGAAGAACAAAATAATATTGCCAGCGGCTTTTACCTCTTTAATAAGGTTTTGAATATTTTCTTCGAAAGAACCACGGTATTGAGTACCAGCTTCCAATCCGGAAATATCAATGGAAATAATTTCTTTATTTTTAATAGCTGCTGGAACATCACCATTTACAATAGCTTGTGCCAAGCCTTCTACTACTGCAGTTTTACCAACACCAGCATCACCTACAAGTACAGGATTGTTTTTAGTACGACGTGCTAAGATTTCTGCTGTTTCTTGGATTTCTTTATTACGACCAATGACAGGATCGAGTTTACCATCACGAGCTTGTTGAGTTAAGTTTGTCCCCAAACGAGCAAGGATTCCATCTTGTTTAATTTTACCTTGTTGCGCAGCTTGAGCAGCTTGCATTTCTTCATTAGATGGTAAGCGACCAGTTTGACGATAAAACGCAAATTCTTCTGGAGTTACTTCGCGACCATTAATCTTATAACTACGTCGTTCCGTGGAATAACCACCCATATTACCCATCAATTGATTAAACAAATCATTCATGCTAGAAAATTCATTACCAAAGTTGTTAAAGTTGTTGTTCATATATTTTACCCCCTCATACATCATAGAGTTTAACTATTTGACTAATACTATTTTTACTGGGTTTATTTACCCTACGACATTATAATAACTCTTAAAAGTCAAAAAGTCAATAGGTCAAAAAAAATAAATTTCAAAATAATTTTGACTATATATTCTAACAATAAAAAAAGTTTGTAATACAATGTAATCTTTCTACATTGTATTACAAACTTAATCAATCCTATTAAATTTAATATTTATCTAATTGTTTCTTTTTAGAACGTTTCCGTTTTTTATGTTTAACTCGTATTTCATCCCTAAGAATAGCATAACGTAATAAATTTCTTATAAAATTTTGCACATCTGCATTACCCCATTCAAACAATCTAGAATTATCTATTGTTCCAAGATTTACTTTATCATTTTGAATTAAGTCCGGTGCTTTCTCCTGTATATAATCAATAACAACTTTATGGCTCATAGATCCACCTCTACCAAAGGATAATGCTCCATTATGTGTAACTGTTATCGTATTTGTAGCGGAATCATATTCACAAAATTTATCCATGTTTAATTGTAAAGAATGATGTCCTTTTTTCTTATTTGTTATGGATATATTCAATTGTGTATTATAATACCCAATCATACTAAACCCACAAATTATATCTTTTCCTTTATTATCTTTTGTAATAAACAAACGAGTTAACTCTTGATAGTTATAACCAGCACTATTACCAAACCTAGTTCTTTTTACACCAAAATCCTCTGACACACCTATCCCAATTAAATCATCATGATTAATAGCAGTTTTTAGTAAAATTAAATTTAAGAAATTAAGTGCAAATAATTTTATATCATGGTATGTAGAATCACCTAAATAATTTTCTTTTTGGAATGCACGTTGAAGGTCCTTTGACAAAATATCATGATAACTATATGATTTTATCGGCAATGCTCGAGCATACTCTACTTCATCATTTAAAAGTTCTCTATAAGAAGGAATACCTTCAATTTCTATAGCAAGTCCAGAATTATATTTATACATTATAATCTGATGCCCATTAATCAGCATATAATAATCAGCATTAAGAATTTTAAGATATCCTTCTGCCTGCTCACGTACTATATAACAAGACACATCCACTTCAGGCGCCTTACATTCAATCACTAAAAGCGCGTCTTTTTTCTTGTCATCCCGATAAACAACGATATCCGCTCTACCTCGTGCTCCTCGTTTAACATGAGCCATAGACTCTTCAACGCTAATCCTCTCAAGTGGCACTCCTAGGTCGCTCTGTAAAAAATGAATTGTTTTTTGCCGTACCACCTCTTCTGGTGTGCATTGGACAAATATATTTCGTATAGGATCAGCAAAGGATGTTCCTCCCGGTTTATATTTCTGTAATCTGATACTTTTAAATATCTTTTCTATATTCTCCACAATATAAATCCCCTTATAACAGCTGTTCGAAATTCATCATTTTTTCATTTTCAATATTATATCACACATAAATATTAGTTGTCTTATAAAGGGACACTACAGCTAAAACAAAAAAGGTTCCGTATTTCAGTTGAGGCTTATCGGCCATCAACTTCCTACGGAACCTTTTTCCTTGACGACATTGGCTAACACTACAAGAATGCTATAGCGAAATTATCGTTTCAATTACTATATTTAGTTATTAACCTTTAGTTGCTAGTAAACTATTAACCATAGCTTTCAACGATTCGATTTCAGCTTGTTGTTTATCCAATACTTCTTTTTGTCTACTATTCTCTTGTTTCAAAGAGGTCATTTCATCCTGCATCACATAAATGGAGCTGATTGGACCGCCTTTGTAACGTTCTGGTACAGCTTTTTTAGCATCGCTGTTACCAAATTTGTGAGTATAGCCCGCATTGATCATATTATGACGTCCACCTACGGAAACACCCACGTTGAACATTGTATCTTCATTAGTATAATGAGCAAGACCTAATGCTGCTGCACTCTTACCACGATAGTTACCGTATCCAGCCATCACTTGAGTTGGTTCTAATGGATCATATTGGATTGGTTTCAATGCTGACATAGCCGCCGCATGAGCGCCTACTCGTTGTGTTTCGGATTCAACATTAGCAATTGCATTAGCAAGCTGAGCATTAGATTTTTTCAATTGACCAAGGTTAACTGCATCTGTATCTGCTGTACCAGCTGCAACGCCCTTGATTTGATTGTTGCCATTATTCAAGCCTTCAGTAGTTAAAGACACTGTACCAGCATTTGGATTTTGCGGATTAGCAGGTGTGATAGTCACGCCAGAGCCATTTACAACAGAAGTATTTCCTGCTGCATCTTTGCTCTTAATAGTGTCACCTTTCATAACAGTGGATGCACCATTATCGTCCTTCACTTCTACACTGGACAAACCATTTAAATTTTTAGCTAATTGTACTTGCAACTTGCCGTCTTTTGCATTAACGCCGATATTGTTATCAGTCAATTTCGCTGCATCAGCACCACCAACGATTTCAAGTTTATGATTCAATGTTTTATCGATAACAGTATTTCCGTTATCACCAGCGAAATGCAAGCCGTCGTTCATAGTCGCTACGGTTTCTTTTACAGGATTGCCGTTAGCATCTTTCGTTTCATAAACGATACGATCTTTACCAGCACCAGTACCTGTCAATCCGTCAGCACCTTTAGCCGCTGTAATAGATGCATTGGCACCATCTTTACCGCGTACGCCCATAGTACCGTCAGCACCGTTCAATACAACGCCCGGTTTATCATTTGCTACATCGCCTACGGATACACTTTCAAGACCTGTCATATTCTTATTCAAGGAATACGTGAAAGTTGTGCCTGTTTGGTCAATAGTAAGGTTATCACCGGCACGGAATTCTACTTCCGTTTTATCCCCCACTTTAGTGGCTGTGTTATTACCTGTTGCTTGACCTGTACCTACTGCACTGCTCTTCGCCAACCAACCGAAGTCCGCTACCTTATCTTCTACGGCCATCACACGAGTATCTACCGCTTGGATTTGGTCTTCTGTCGCTGCTTGACCACTTACAGGAGCCTGCCCACGAGTCCATGTCTTATTGGATAAACCGTTCACAGTACCTTTGTTGTCCTTGTTAACAGTTACATCGCCCGCTTTAAGATCTTTACCTTCTACAGTACCTTCGGATGTAATATTGCCTTTAGTCTTGATGCTACCATCAGTACCGTTAAGAACAATATTACCATTACCCAAGTTAACTTTATCAGCCAATTTGATATCGTAATTCGTATGACCATCAGTAGGATCTACCGTTTCTTCTAGTACCAAATTCGGAGTTTCTGTATCTTTCTTATTAACAGATACTGTCGTTTTGGATGCCGCTGCCGCTTTCTTTACATCACCGATGTTCGCCGCATTTGTCTCAACCGTACCGCCGCTCGCCACATTGGAAATGACTTTGCCGCCGTTATTTAAGCCTTCATCAGTAAGAGAGATTTCGTTAGCACCTGGATTAATGGTCATGCCTTTAGGACCATACTTCGTAGTATTAGTACCATCTGTCACAGTCGTGCCCTCACCACTAATAGTGGATACAGCATTACCATTTTTGAATTGTGCACTAGTCAAGTCATTCAATTCTTTAGCTAACTGTACATGCAACTTACCGTCTTTCGCATTGACACCGATATTCTTTTCAGACAATTTCGTTGCATCAGCACCGCCAACAATTTCGAGTTTCTCATTTAATGTTTTGTCGATAACAGTATTTCCGTTATCACCAGCAAAATGTAAACCATCGTTCATTGTTGCTACGGTTTCTTTTACAGAATTGCCGTTAGCGTCTTTCGTTTCATAAACGATACGATCTTTACTAGCACCAGTACCTGTCAATCCGTCAGCACCTTTAGCCGCTGTAATAGATGCATTCGCACCGTCTTTACCACGTACGCCCATAGTACCTTCAGCACCGTTCAATACAACGCCTGGTTTATCGTTTGCTACATCGCCTACGGATACGCTTTCAAGACCTGTCATGTTTTTATTCAAGGAATACGTGAAAGTAGTACCTGTTTGATCAATAGTGAGGTTATCACCGGCACGGAATTCTACTTCCGTTTTATCGCCAACCTTAGTCGCCGCATTATTACCCGTCGCTTGGCCTGTACCTGTAGCACTGCTCTTCGCCATCCAGCCAAAGTCCGCTACCTTATCTTCTACGGCCATCACACGAGTATCTACCGCTTGGATTTGGTCTTCTGTCGCTGCTTGACCGCTCACAGGAGCCTGTCCACGAGTCCAAGTCTTATTCGATAAACCGTTCACAGTACCTTTGTTGTCCTTGTTAACAGTTACATCACCCGCTTTGAGGTCTTTACCTTCTACAGTGCCTTCCGATGTAATATTACCTTTAGTCTTAACAGTACCATCTGCACCATCAAGCACAACCTTATCATTTCCTAAGTTAACTTTATTTGCCAACTTGATATCGTAATTCGTATGACCATCAGTAGGATCTACGGTTGCTTCTAGTACCAAATTCGGAGTTTCTGTATCTTTCTTATTAACAGATACTGTCGTTTTGGATGCTGCAGTCGCTTTCTTCACATCACCAATGTTCGCCGCATTAGTATCAACATCACCGCCGCTCGCTACATTGGAGATGACTTTGCCACCATTGTTTAAGCCTTTATCGGTAAGAGATATTTCATTCGCACCTGGATTAATGGTCATACCTTTAGGACCATATTGTGTTGTGTTCGTACCGTCTGTCACAGTTGTGCCTGCACCACTGATTGTGGACACTGCATTACCATTTTTGAATTGAGCGCTAGTCAAGTCATTTAATTCTTTAGACAATTGCACGTGCAACTTACCGTTTTTCGCATTAACACCGATATTGTTATCGGACAATTTCGTTGCATCAGCACCACCAACAACTTCTAGCTTTTGATTCAATGTCTTATTAATAACTTCAGGATTATTATCGCCACCGAATTGCAAACCGTCTTTTAATGTTGCTACCTGTTCTTCAGTACCAGCTGCATTAGTATAAACAATGCGATCCGCTTGGTCTGTTTCACCTACATGAGCATCACCTTTTCCAGTCTTAATAGTTGCCTTTGCACCATCCGGATTTGTAAGACCTAAACTAGTCATATCAGAGATCTCTTTATTTAAGGAGAATGTAATATCTCTACCAGTTTGGTTTACATTTAGGTTATTACCTGCTTTAAAAGTCACTGTATCAGACCCTGTTACAGTACTTGTGGAGTCACCAGAATGAGTTCCGCCATCAGCAGCAGTAGCGACATTCCATGTTGCCAAGGTCTTAACCTTCTGTTCGCCTTCCGGTGTAAGATTATCTAGCTTATTCGTTGCGGCGTTATTGATTTTAGCCTTTGTATCATCATTGATATCAACAGTTACAACCCCATCTGTAGCAGTTGTAGCAGTCGTCATAGTACCGTTTTTAAAGTTCAAACCTTTCTTTAATGTAACGGTCTTATCTGCACCATCATTATCCTTATAAGTCAGGATAGTAGATTCTGCTACCTTAGTTGGATCGATACCAATTTTGTAAGTTGCTGTATCTTTGTCCGCACTAAGCTCCGGTGTCACAGTAATCGGGCCATTAGGATCCGCTGCTGCCATTGTAACTGCTTTAACAGCCTCTTGTTTAACTGCTTTTTCTGTCACGGTTACTGTTACATCATCACCAGCTGCAGAAGTCGTTACAAGGCCTGCACCTTTTACATTAAACTTAACATCACCTGTACTTAAGGATTTTTCTGTTGTATTACCTGTATCGCCACCTAAGGAAATCTTACGAGCCAAGGCTGCCGTATTAGTTGCAATGTTCTGCGTATTGATTGCAATATTACCTTTATTTGTAGCAATTTCTGTAGCATTTTTCGTGATATTGTCCGCATTCTTTGCAATATTATCTTTATTTGTTGCTACTTGTGTATCAACGGCTTTCAATTGATCTTCTGTTGCCGCACGGCCACTAACAGGGGTTGTAGTACCAGGTGTCCAGGACGTATTAGTAAGCCCTTCTACCGCAGGTGTTGTCACCTTTGTCGTAGCTGTTACAGTATTAAAGTTTACATCATTTTTAGTCGCCACAGTAAATGTCTTGCCATTTTGAGTAATAGCTATATTAGAGCCATCATTAAATGTAACGGTATCGCCACCTGTTACTGTTTCAGCATTACTATTATTAGCCTTTACCTTCCATGCAGATAAGCTCTTAACCTTTTGTTCACCATCTGATGTAAGATTATCTAACTTATTTGTTGCAGCGTTATTGATTTTAGCCTTTGTATCATCATTGATATCAACCGTTACTACTCCATCTGCAGCAGTTGTAGCAGTCGTCATAGTACCGTTTTTAAAGTTCAAACCTTTCTTTAATGTAACGGTCTTATCTGCACCATCATTATCCTTATAGGTCAACTTAGTAGTTTCTGCTACTTTAGTTGGATCAATACCAACCTTGTAAGTTGCTGTATCTTTATCTGCGCTAAGCTGAGGTGTCACAGTAATCGCACCATTAGGATCCGCTACAGCCATTGTAACCGCTTTAACAGCTTCTTGTTTAACTGCTTTTTCAGACACAGTTACGGTTACATCTTTACCAGCTGCAGTAGTTTTAGCAAGACCAGCACCTTTAATATTTAAAGTACTATTAGCAAGATTAACATCACCTGAGCCAGTATCTCCAGCTACTTTCAAATTCACACTCTTTAACTGTGCCACATTTACAGCATCTGTATCCGCTGTACCAGCAGCCACCCCTGTGATTTGACGTGTATTAGTCTCATTACCTACAGCAAAGGCACCTAAAGTAGATGTCAATGCTTTACCAGATAAAGCACCATATTTATCGGTTCTAGAGTCGTTTACATTATAGCCTGCTACACCGCTAGCTGTGCTTGCTTTAGACTGTGAACCTACAGCTACACCATTCGCTACAGTAACAGTTGCACCAGTACCTAAAGCAGTCCCTTTAGTAGCAGCAGTTGTTGTAGAAGCATCCGGACCTATAGCCATAGAATCAGTCGCTTCTGCACCTTTATTAGATTTATTTCCAGCCAAATCAGATTTAATTGAAATATATTTAGATAAAGTCTTCTCAGCTATTGCATATAACTGAGAGCCATTCACCGCATCTGTAGAAGTTGCGCTGACAATACCAGGAGCTACATTTTTAAGCTGACGTTCATAACCAGGAGCACCAAAGGATACAACGTCACCAGGCAACACATTTTCACCACCGGCCCAGTTAACCGTATCACCATTGCTCAAAGTATAACTTGTTTGTGCCACACCCGCTGCATCAGTATTAGCACCACCACCGATTGCAATGGAGTTATCCCGATTAGCTTTTGCACCGGCACCAATAGCGATAGCGTTAACTACATTACCAGCCTTACCATCTAGGCGAGTAGCGGAATCCGCCCCCATGCCGAGAGAAAGACCCAAGTCACCAGCTTTAGTTTTCATCCCAATGGCAGTCCCTGCATGACTAGCTGTAGCAGTGATATATTGAGGCAATTGGATATTCGCCAAATCAATAGATGCCTGTCTCAATGTCCCCGTTTTAGCTTGTCCAGTGTTAATATCTGTATAAGTTACAGTTCTAGCGAATGCAACCTCTACGTCATCACCACCGACTACAATAGAGGAATCCCCACTAGCTACAGTATTACCGCCGATAGCAATAGATTGAGAACCCGTTGCTTTAGCACCACTATCATCAGAAGCTCCACCAATAGCAATTGCCTGATCTTCTGTTGCTCGAGAATGTCCACCGATAGAAACACTATTATTACCACTAGCAATAATCCCAGAGCCAATACCAATTGCCCTATACCCATCAACTGAAGAAGTTCTAAATTGACTGCTTGTCCCTATAACTATACTAGACATATTACTTGTAGTTGCATACTGACCGATTTTAATAGAACCTTTGTCTGTTAGCTCCGACGGTAAAGTCGCCCCCATAACATGGGCTGCACTACCAGTTACCGCCAACACAGCAAAAACACTAGTCAATACAGCTTTTTTAGCACTATAGTTATTAGCTATCTCAGACACAACTACATAACACTCTTTGCTTTTACTCCAAATCACCTTGAAAATCTTATTCATGAAACACTCCTATTACAAGAACTATAACCTAAATATCCATTTATAAAACCTCATACTTACATATGAAAGCTTATAATTAACTATAATATTTATAATTATATAAAATTTTCAATATAACAATCAAGATAATTTCATTTTCTATTCATGCTTTATCATCATATAAGAATCCAGTATTTACAGTATTATTTTAATTCTATTTTAGACTTTTGCCATCTTATAAGTACATTATTTTACTCATTCATATATTAGTTTATGAAATTTTATTCATTTTTAATGCAGATTTATCTTTTTACAGTTTTTTTATGTGTAACTATGCTAAAAACGCAAATCAGAACCATCCGTAAAACGGGTGGTTTGCTCACGGGCTATAAGCCCGTAGTACTAGGCCAGCGTCTAAAGGCGCTGGCTTTCACTACGTTCAAGCCGCATAGCCATTGACTCGTAACCTTCCCCTCAAAGGGGATATGTATTACTTGCTACCCTTAAAAGGGTCCTCATATTCTTTTACACTTAACTTATCCTTCATTGAGTCATGTAACTCTTGCTCACGTATATATTTTTTACTGTTGCTTCATTTAGACCTACCGTACTAACATAATAACCCTCGGACCAAAAGTGTCTATTTCCAAATTTATACTTTAAGTTTGCGTGTTTATCGAACATCATAAGTGCACTTTTACCTTTTAAATATCCCATAAAAGATGAAACTGCTATTTTAGGTGGGATTAATACTAACATATGCACATGATCTGCCATGAGCTCCCCCTCTATAATCTTGACGCCCTTATATTCACATAAACGCCTGAGTATTTCACGTAAACTATTTCTATATTGATTATATATAACTTTACGTCTATACTTAGGTGTAAATACTATGTGGTATTTGCATAACCATTTTGTGTGCGCAAGACTCTGTGTCTTTGTTGCCATATAAAATCACCTTTCTTTTGCATATAATGCGGCTTGAACACCTACATTATACTTAAGCAAGGTGATTTTTTTGTATAACTTTCGTTGCCGCATCCGCATAGCGGGTGGTTTTATGATTCTCGACTACGTCGCGAACCAGTCTAAAGACAATAACCAAAGGGGCTGTTTTGTTACAGCCCCTTTTTACTTCTTTATTAACTTCATTAAAATGAATTTTAAATGAAATTATCCCTATATTTTTTTTGTAATTAGTGTAATAATATAAGTATTAGTAATATATAACGGTTTCAGTTCCTCAAATTATAATACTATATATATGCGCCTATCAGATAATCACATATAAAAACAGTAGATGTAGAGAATATGATATTAATAGTATATAGTGCCTTTAATGATTCTGCACAAGGGAACTCACTGATTAAAATTTTATATTACTATATCTCTATATTATATTAGAGATGCTTTATAGTATGAACACATTGTTCCTACGATTTAGATTTTTAAGGAGTGTTATTATGTCATTTTTAACAAACTTAGCAAAAGACTTTGGGAAATCTGTAATTAATCAAGCACAACGAATGAATGAATGGAAACAGGAAGCTGATATGCTAAATGATGAAGAACTAGTCCGCAGGCTAAATAATTATCTTCCGGGCCAAAAGAAAAATGCTTATATGCTTTCGGCTAAAGAACGCGGTACTATTGGTCGTCGTGATGGCGAATTCTATGTTCGATATTAAGGAGTCGTTATAATGGCAAGATTTGAAGTAAAATTTAGATACAAATCAACAGGTACAACCAATCGTGGTGGAATCAATACTATAACAGTTACAGCTGATAGCTCTTATGATGCCAGAAATCAAGTTATCTCATCTCACTCAAACGGAAATGGTATTACTATTGTATCGGTTGTAAGAAAAAGTTAATTTATCACTAAATACAACTTATACTGCTTACAATATCAGTTAATTAAGAGGTATAACTATATGAAAAAAATTGCCCTATTACTCTTTATATTTTTAGCAACTACTGGATTAGCATCTGCTAAGGATGTATATGTAACAACTATGTCAAATGACAATGCATCCATGCAAATTTACATTGATGATTCTAGTATTGCTCATTTCAATAATACCTATACATTTTCTTATGCAGTTGTATCTAATACTACTGGGGAATCTGCAAGATTTACTGGTAGTATTGCCTCATTCTTTACCCCTTACGATGTGTTTTATGTAAATGGTCAACCAACATATGTTAGTGAACTTACACCTGAAGGCCAAGCCATGATAAGAGCATTCCTATCTTATCTAGAGTCACATCAACCTACATTATCTTATTAAATACGATAATATATTCATAACACCATATGTCTTATGAATATTATAAATAGGTATATTGGTGCAATAATATTATTTATAATAAAGAGTATCTACTGCCACGTAAAGCCATAAGCGATACCGTGGGTTGTAGGACAAAAAGTGTGGGTGACTAATCCCAATAAGTTGGAAAATCTGTAGCCATATATAGTTTATTCCAAACAAGAGCATCACCCCATTGAGGAATTGAACGATCTATTTGTCAATAACCAGATAACCGTTTGTATATAACAGCAATCGATTCATTTGTAGGCATACAATTTAATATATCTGGAACAGAAAGCGGTCTTGGTGAGTGCATATAGCACCACCAACAGACCGCTTTTAGTCTTCTTTCAAGCGAAAGGCCTCTATGAGCTCGTAACATCACACTTCTTAGTTGAGCATTTACTCCTCCTTTAATACGATTATTTGTTGTAGGTACTGTAATATCAGTACATTCTAAAAATGTAAATAAAGTTTGTTGCCTAATCAAACGCCATAATGATGATTCGGCTTTAAGCAAACGCTCATGTATAGAGCGTTTGTTTCCAAACCTATCAACTGTCATTTCTCGTAAGAAATCAGAATATGTCATTCGCCACGCTGAAAGCTCATTAATCCATACAAAGGCTTGATCCATTGTTTTTACATCAAATAAAGCTTTGGCAAAATTATAAAGGTCCTTTCCTGCTAACGTTTTAGGTCTACTTGTCGTATATCGCCTAACCTGGCAAAAAATGTGAAATAGGCATCTTTGGTGACTACTATGAGGCCAAACTTTCCGTAATACTTTAGGTAAACCATTAGCACCATCAGACACAACGACTTTAGATCCAGCAATCCGTTCCATTAAACATTGCCAAGCTCTAGCATGCTCATAATGGCAGACATACCATCCTAGAACATGAGTATCATTGCAACAAATCAACACACATACATTCCTAGATAAGTATATTCCATCAAGATATACCACATCATGTACTTCTTCCACTTTTGGTGGCAATGGCCATATGAGCCAAAATTTGGTAGTTTTACGTCTGAATGTACGACCCTTGCTAGGTATATCAGCTTGAATATTGGTACTAAATAACCAATTCAAGAATAGCTTTAACTTTTTACTTAGATTATTAATTTTGACAGTAAATGCCACCTTACAATGTTTACAAAACCAACGCTGAGAACCTGTTGTAAGACACCATGTTTAACACATTTTACCTTAAATCAGGACATTTTATTTGTCGCATAAACTCTTCTTCCATATTTGTAAGATATAATATCATTTTAGTCAGCAATTACAAGGGTTAATTGATGTTTTTACCCACACTTTTTATCCACCCTCAAACTTCTCAAAAAAAATTAAGCCCTTATAGCACTAGATATTTACAGGTGTTATAAGGGTTTTTACACACACTTTTGGTCCTATAAGCCCCTCTTTTCTTTGGCAATCCAAGCAGGGATTTTCCCCCATCCCACGACTTAGAAGTATGTAACCAAATATAGTCTGATATATATTTATAGGTATATATAAGTATAAATATATTTTTTACTTGTATAAAGTAATCTATTCTTCTCATACCAAAATAACAAATAATAGAAAATACCCATTCTAAGAGACAAAATAGTTATCAAAGTCAATATCGTGCTCGGTTAATTCAACCTGTACATCATCATATTGTACCTCTAATTCTATCGAATCGGTAAGTTCTTTTTGTACCTTATAATCGTCAATATCAATATTTCTATCTATTATATTCTGATTATCAAAACTAAAACTAAACGGCAATTCTATGCGCACCAAAAAAGTATTCTTACCACGAACAATATTTTCGTAAACAAAAACTTTATCTTCAGAATCATATGGAGATGTATACGGATCAAAGAACTCATATTCTGCATCTAAGCTATAAGTTAAATATAATTCACCTAAATATGGCATTCCATTCATCGAATTAATAGAAAAATCTATATCTTTAATATCTATATTTGATACATCTATTACATCTGAATCATCATATCCATCTAAAAAAACTGTATACTCCAGAGATTGTAGCACGTCGATAATATAATTATTAAATTTTTCTCCATTCAGATAGGATTGTAATGGGCTAATTGAATGAGCAAAATAATCTGTATCAGCTCGAACAAGAGAAATGAATTCAAAAAGATTATTATAAATAGTATATCCATCATCTAAATCAAATGACTCTATAAAGCCCTTATCTTCACTAATAATAATAAAATTATTGTCATCATCTTTCTGTCCTTTTTGATATTTAATTAAATTTATATTCATAGCATCCTTAAACTCATATTGCTTTTTATTAGTAAATGGAGAAACAGTATTTATATAATCATCCAAAATCTGTTCAAGTTGTAGCTTATCAAGTGGTATTTTCTTAGCACTACAAAGTTTAAAAAATTGATCAATCTTTGAATATTCACCATTTAAAATCTGTTTTTGAAGTTGTTCATTCGAATAATTATCCACAAGTTTTGCATCGTATTTACTGCAAAGATTCTCTTTTGCAGCTATATATCGTTCAATAGCGTCTATAGTAGGTTTTCGCTTATGCTTTTTTAGTTCCGCAACTACTACATCAGTAAAAACTAATGTGATAAGTCCTTGCTCACAATATCGTTCAAGTTCAAGCAAAATTCCTGAGGTAAATTTCATTCCTAACTTAATAAAAATATTCGTATCAATAAATACCGTATACATTAAATCATCTCCTTAATTTACATTCATATGATATATCACAAACTATTCAGGTCATATATTATCTTCTTAAAATATACTATATATTATGATACAGTAAAAATATATTATACCTTTTGCTCATATAAATATAGGAATGTATTCATTATGGATTAATCAATTATAGAATATACTAGGTTTCTATATATAACAAACTTATTCAAGTTAAGCAGTTTTATTTCATCATGGTCCACTTGGAAACAATTTAATTTAATAATTACTTCATCACAGCAAAAAATACCTTAGAACAAATTTTTAACTTAGAAGATTCATTAAAAGACATCGCTATTACCAGCAATATCTTAGCCCGTTCTAAAAGTTGCTATTTCTACAGGGAGTTCAAGCAAGAAAACACTATTAAGTTACTATATTAATTTTTGTGCTTAATTGTAGAATGAAATTGAACAACTAAAAAATCCATAGTGAACCTTGTGTTATGATTTAAGTGACCAAACATAATCTAACCGAGGTAATCACTATGGACTATATTAATCATAACACGACATTACGTACAAACAAACACTTAAACCTAGAAGAACGCTTTTATGTAGAAAAGAGAATCGCCGTAGGTGATTCTGTTACAGCTATTGCAACCGTATTAGGACGCTCTAGAACCACTATTTATACAGAACTAAAACGTAGTTCGGTTGTCCAAATTCGACAAGGTAAAGCTCGTCTTGTATATTTAGCAGATTCAGGGCAATTAACATATGAACAACAACGTCTTGGCTCATTTAATACAATGAAGTTAGGCTCCATAGAGTCTTTCATGCTCTGGGTTGAAGAAAAAGTATGTAAAGAACATTGGTCCTTTGATGCTGCTGTTGGATATGCTAAACGTCAGTGTATATTTGCACGTAATGAAATGGTTTGTACTAAAACTTTATATAACTATCTTCATCAAGGACTACTTGGGGTAAAAACTATTGATCTACCTCTAGTAACACGTCGCTCACTAAGAAAGTCCGTTTCGAGTAAGTATAAACGTGAACTAGGAAAATCAATAGAACTTCGTGATGCTACGATTGAAACTCAAGAAAAGTTTGGGCATTGGGAAATAGACACTATTCGTAGAGCAAAAGGTAAAACAGATGATGTATTATTGATTTCTTTAATAGAACGAAAAAGTAGATTATATGTAGCGTTACGTTGTCCGTCAGCACGTGCCGGTGATGTAAAAGAAACACTAGAAACGTGGTTAAGTACGTTTAGAAACAATGTGGAGTTAAGATTGTTATGTAAGACGATAACCGCTGATAATGGTTTAGAATTTGCGGATATATCTGATCTTGAAGATGAGATACTATCTATCTATTTTGCAAGGCCTTATCAGCTTGGGAACGAGGCTCTAACGAAAGACATAACGGATTACTTCGTCGTTTTATTCCGAAAGGAAAACGAATAGAAAGTATCTCAGAACATACACTACGCCGAACTCTTCATTGGTGTAATAACTTACCACGTAAGATATTACATTACAAAACACCACAAGAAGTCTTTTTAGAAGAAGTTAATAAAATAGTGGATTTACATACTGTTCAATTTCATATTGCAATTTAAGTTAAATAATAAATACAAAACTATATAAAATTATATAAAACAAATATTACACATAAAAATTACGCCATAATCCAATATATACATCAAAAGGGATCTATTGGGATTACGGCGCAATAGTGATATTTTGTATTATTAAAATTGAGAAAATTATATCAAAACACCTTTTATAACAATTTTGATTAAACATTTAAAGATTATATTTAACTAAATCATTATTCATTCAACAGGCGTAGAATATTTCATGTAATCATATACACAAACTAGCTGCTTATAAGGTGTTGATCTTAAAAGCTCCGTCCTAGCTACAGTTTTCTTCAATTGGAGAATATAGTTATACAAATCATTTAAGTCTATATTACCCATCAAAACATTCCATAAGATAATATTGACTTTTTTACTATCAGCATCATCCTGTTTTAATATAGCATCTATCGAGCTATATGTTGGAAAATTCTTTTCAGAGAAACGTTTTTTTAACTCTCGAATCTTTTGTTCCTGATTCTTTTTCAGTTCTTCAATACGATTTAAATTAGGATTTAATTGACTAAATTTATATATAGGAAAATATTGACTATTATTAATTCTTTGCTTATCAATACTTTCCAAAATTTGATCATTCTTCTCTTCAATAATCTGGAAATAATCACAAATCATTTCACCAATAGTTAAAAAATCATATCTAATCGTTTTATCAGAACCAATAACTAGGACTTTATCAGAGTTTTGCAACTGTTCTAAATCTTCTGTAATTCTTACTTTTATACTATTCTCACCACCCTTATATATATCTGCTACAATATTTTGGACCTTTCTAATGTCCATAGCGGAGATAGGAAGACGTATAGCGCCAAGAGCCTTATAAATCTCTATAAAATTATTAGTCTGAACTTTGTTAATTCTAATTATATTACCAGAAATATCAATATCATGTTTATCAATAATTACATTCGATTCCTCAGTTTTATACTCAACCAGCAGAAAATTTTTTCTTATTTTTTCAGATAAACTACTGTTTACATCAACATATCTATATATTGTTTCTAACAATTTCCTTATATTAGAATCAGTAATGCTATATCCGAAAAAAATTATAGGATTATGTATAAATAACGAAAGTAGCTGTGCTTTAATCAACTCATATTTCGCTTCAAACTTTTCGTAATCAGACTCCGTAATAACAATTTCTTCTGAACGCTCTACAGATCCATGGATTTTATAGACTGAACCATAAGGATTACTCAGCAATATGTTATTACCTATTAACGGTGTAAACATAAAAATATCTTCAACTAACAAATCATAATTAGTGGTTATTACAGAGCCTATATTTTTTCTGATACTTCGAAATAACGCTAGCTCTTCACTCATTTCTTCACGATAATTTAAGTCTTTAAGAAGAAAAGATATATAAATTTTTAATCGACTTGGACTTTTCCCATCTGCCAACTCCTTATAAAAGAGACTGTTTACATCCCCCCACAATCCATCCGTTCGCTGAGAGCCATAAGTGTCAAAGTCCTCCTCGAGTATAGATGCTATTTTAGGAAAGCTAAATATAGATTTATCTGTACCTCGAGACCGTGCCTTTATATCCCAATAATAGTTAGGATCAGTATTAACACCTAAGGCTAGTTCTTTTAAAAGTAATTCCCAAGTAAAGCTATTCTCTAAATATCTCATACTTATTCCAGAACCAATAAATAAAACAGGGTGAGTCTTAAACCCTTTAACAAATTCATATATATCCACAAATACACTCCTTTATATACTTTAAAGATAGATTATAATGAATATATTTGTGATATATACTCATTCAGTGTTTGATGTAGTTCACTCATTTTATCAAACTCTTCTTCAAAATCAAGGTCCAAAATCTTTTGCACAAGTGAATCGATTATAGACTTCCTTTTTAAATCCGGCTCAATAAACGGTATTTGTTTTATATAATTTGAAGAATTATTAGCTGTCGGATTAATGGTATGAATAAACTCATTGATAATATCAGAATTCATTAAAGCCAAAATATAATACAAATAATCTTTATTTTTTGGGAAAATCCCGACTATCGATTGATCAAAAACTCTATTTTCCATTAGTGTTGCTCTTACAACCTTAGATTTAACCATAGGAACAGCAATACCCGTTTTAAAATAAAATTGAGAATTCTGAAATCGAGCCTTTTTACATGTATTATAAAGTGCAATCGCATGTTTATCCCATCTCACATACCAAGAGTCATAGTTTCTCTTATATTTATATGTAGATGTACTCTTAACAAACGGTATAAATCCTTCATTAGCAGTATCTAAACCTTCTAGAGAAGTAGATTGAAACACTTTTGATTTATCTATAACTGAATAGTGTTTTGCACCTTTTATTTCATTATTATCTACACGAATAAATTTTTTATTATCACCGGTATAGAAACCAGTAACTACATCAGCAACATCGCCTATTACTTTTGATGATTTCTTAATAACTGATAATATTTTATCTTGAGATAACATAAATCTATTTTTATCGTTACTAAGAATTTCTCTTTGCTTTAAATCATATTTAATTAAATGTTCTGGATATACACCATTTAATAAAGAGCAAAACTCCTTAGGTGATTTAAATCCCTTTATAATTTGAACTGAATTAGTTAACGCTATTTCTCTGCTGCATCGTTCTAAAGTTATAATAGATAAATTAGAATAACCAAAACTAACTCCAGGGAAAAATTTTGACGGGAATATTAAGATCTCTTCTATTTTGGTATGAGATAAAATTATTTTTCTTAATTTTTCGTGCATATTTAAAAACAAAAAAGTATCTGGAATTATAAAAGATAGTCGGCCACCTAATTTCAAAAGAGAAATACATCTTAATAAAAATAAAGAATATGTCTCTTTAACATATTGTCCTTTATATTTTTTCTTTAAGATACTTCTTTTATCATAATTTTGCCAAGCACCATAAGGAGGATTACCAATCACTTTATCATACCTGCCCCCAGATAGATTAAATAAATTTACTTGTTCGTCGGAATTTATATTAGAGTGCTCCCCCCATAATTGCCTATCCATATATCTATCTAATTCAATATCTAATAAAGTATCAGTCAATCGTATATCAATATTAGGATTATCTTTATATTTATTTTTTAAAATCGAAATTGCATCAGCATTAATATCTAGAGCATCAACTTTTATAGAATCATTCTTATTTAATAAGGCTTCTATGAAAACGCCTTCTCCAGCTGAGGGTTCTAGAACAAAATCATATTCTTTTACCGCCAATTTGTTCACCATATATGTTGTAATATCCTGTGACTCTGTATAGTATGCACAGTAAAGATCCTTCATCTCAATTTTACCTTCCACAACCTCACTCTATAAGCTAAATATATTATATTTACCAGGTTAAATACTCTACTAAATTATTTTCTTCTAAATGATGTTTCAAATCACTACTAATATCATTGTACCAATCTATATTTTCATCCATCCAGGCTCTTAAATTAAAGCCTGTAAACTCAGCAATTTTTTCATAGCATGAGTTTGCACAAAAACATTCCCAATAAGAGGATTTCTTTAAAGATTGAAAATAATGATTATTTTGGCTTTCTTCTTGCCGAACAAAAAGTATCGTTTTTTCGTTACTATCTAAAGAATGATATATACTTCCAACTAGTAATAGCCGATTAGTATTCCCTTTTTCATTGGAACTAAAACCACTTTTAAAATCACAATTATAATTAATTCCCATCTGATGAAAATGCAAATCTAACTCCATCTTAATTCCACCACTATCTACTAATGACCAGGGAAGATCATAATAATTTATTAATGAATTTTCAACCTCTTCAGATAAACTTAAACAAGATATATAATCTGTAGCATCTTTTCTCATTTTATCATGAATCAATTTAAAGCTATAAGGTTCTATTATATCCAAAGGACATATAGAGTGTTCAAATGGAATCTTGCAAAACGGCTCCCACAACTCCCCGATTCGTCGAGCAAATGCCATATACTCATATGGCCAAACTTTATTTCGATATTCAAGCATAACAATATAAGACGCATATGTTACAAGTAAAATTTCATGCAAAATCTCTTCTTTTTTCCAGTTGTGTTTTTTCGCTTTAGATTTTATATTTTCAAGTGAATCTGCTAAATAGTTCTTAATCAATTGATTTATTGCTTTACTTTTTTGTTCTCGAGTCTTTAATCTTTCTATAGTAGGCAACTTCTCTTCAGCTAAAACTCTAAAGAAATTAATCCACTGTAATTTATTGTATTTCATGATATCCTCCCTCTTATTTAAGAACACTATAAAAATTTTAAAATATACTTTTATGTTCGCTCAAGCTTCGTGTTTATTTATCTATATCAATGACTTATTAAAGCTGTCTGTAAACCATATTATGATTAAAATACACAACCGCATTTATAATGAGATTATGAAGATATACCAACCTTGCTCCATATAAATAAATTCACTAAAAACTATGAAGTGGTCAATAGTTAACATTAATCATTTTAATAACTAAAGAACCAAATGTATTGGATATATGATACCAAAACATCCAAAATTCTATACCTCAGTAAAAATTGCTGTCTTTGATGGCTTTTATCATCTATAAACTTAATCAAAAAAATCTATGAAAATTATCATCTGTAAGAACTTATAACTTTTATATATTTAGAGAGAAATTGAAACTTCAAAGTATAATCTTAAAAGCATCAATCTAATTCGGTTTTCTCTCTATAAGATAAAGATAAACATAAAAATCACATTAGACTATTTCACTATTTTTCCTATTAATCAAGAATACAATATAAAATTGTCGAACGATAAAGAAGCATATGTCAAAAGAAAGAACAATTATCTTCTCAATATATATTGTAATTAAATCTATATAGATACACAAAACTTTCTCTAATTTATTTTAGCTAACACTTTCGCAAAGATCGCAAAAAGTTAAAATAGATACTTTTTTCTATAAATTTGTATCATGAACATTTTGAATCAAGACCAAAAACTCATATAATATCTATCGTTTTGCACAATACGCGATTTTGGATTATTATTAGTTTATATGTTATATTTGGATTAATTTAATGCTAATCTCACATTTTATATTATAAAACACTAATAAAGTTTAACCAACATCATCAATAGAAATAAAAAAGCACCTTGTTTTAAAACAAAGTGCTAAACATGGTGATCCAGGAGGGATTCGAACCCCCGACCCACGGCTTAGAAGGCCGTTGCTCTATCCAACTGAGCTAC
>OAWB01000350.1_pt1 | contig 34176 bp, 40 predicted proteins | sample 1550621 | NCBI WGS metagenome assembly OAWB01 (sample SAMEA2580107, study PRJEB22360) | human gut metagenome | biome: human gut; feature: human-associated habitat; material: faeces | place: Denmark | collected 2008/2010
CCCCCCCCGTATGGAGGGGGCGACCCAGAACACACATCGCAAGCTTACGATAAGAGAGCATACAAAAACCTCCTTTGGATGTTGAAAAAATATGGACGTTCGATTGATACAATTATAGCATTTCTGGGGGGAGTCAAGCAAGCAAAACTGCATGAAATGCTGCTTTTCGTGCGTGAATGACAAAAAAACCATGAAAAACGCCGGGTTTTGCTTTTCTGCACAAGGTATGGTATACTGGAAAAGAAAAATCAGCCAGCCCGGCGGGAAAAAGGAGAAACGGAAACATGAAAACGAAATTTGGCATCGTGGGCTGTGGTTTCCCCGGCAATATCGTGGCCGACGCATGGGAGAAGGGCCTGCTGTAAGACTACGAGCCGGTGGCCGTCTGGGTACGCAAAGGCGCGAGTGGACGGATGCGGTAAGCCGCAGCCAAAAACGAAAAGGTCGCTGTGTCGGAGAAGTGCTCTGCGGCACAGATGGAAACCTGGAAGAAACTGTGCCGGAGAAGGCATGAAAAAGTACAAAGATAGGGGAGAGTGCTTCGATGGACTATATCAGAGTTACCAAAGAAAACATCGACAGGGAACACATCTGTTGTGCCATGTCCGGCAAACAGAGCCTTGCCAAAAAAGAATGGCTCAAGCAGCGCTTTGAGGAGGGACTTGTTTTTTACCGCAGTGCAGAGCGCGGCAAATGCTTTATCGAGTACATCCCGGCAGAAAACGCATGGGTACCCATTGATGCAGCAGGCTGGCTTTATATCAACTGTCTGTGGGTCTCCGGTTCCCTGAAAGGTCACGGCTATTCCAGCGAGCTGCTGGAAGAATGCCTTCGGGATGCCAAGGCGCAGGGCAAAAACGGCGTTTGCATCCTGTGTGCCGAGGGGCGCAAACGGGATTATCTTGCCGACCCCAAGTTTTTGACCCATAAGGGCTTCAAGGTCTCAGACATCTCCGATTGCGGCATCAACCTCATGTATCTGCCCCTTGCAGAGAATGCCCGGCCGCCAAAATTCAAGGACTGTGCCAAGCATCCCAGGGTGGAGGAAAACGGCTTTGTCCTCTACTATACCGACCAGTGCCCCTACACCTATTATTGGGTGCCAAAGGTGCAGGAGGCTGCAAAGGAACATGGGATCCCGTTCAAAGCCGTTCACATCACCGAAAAAGAGACGGCCCAGAATGTGCCTGCACCGGTCACAACATACGCGTTGTTCCGGGATGGGAAGTTTGTGACCCAGAGCATCCAGTCGGACAAGAAATTTTTGAAATTGGCAGCAGAATAATTGAATCAAGCCAGACGCCAGACGCTCAGACGCAGTGCATCCCATAGAATGGGGGTGCGCTGCGTTTTTTGGAGGATTTTATATGGAAGAAATTGTTGTATATGTTCACGGAAAGGGTGGTTCGGCACAAGAGGCCGAGCATTATAAAGCCCTATTCCCTGATTGTGAAGTAATTGGTTTCGACTACCACGCACGATCTCCATGGGAAGCCACGGAGGAATTTTCCGGATTTTTTACGGCAGTGCGGAAACGCTGCGGGAAGCTCACACTGGTGGCGAATAGCATTGGTGCGTTTTTATCTTTGTCCTCGTTGAATGAGAAATTGGTGGATGCCGCTTATTTTATTTCTCCAGTAGTCGATATGGAGCAACTGATTTGCAACATGATGCAATGGGCTGACGTCTCCGAAGCAGAACTTGCAGAGAAGCAGGAAATCTCCACAACATTTGGCGAAACGCTGTCGTGGAAATATCTCTGCTATGTCCGAGAGCATCCGATTTCATGGAAAATCCCTACCCGCATTTTGTATGGGGAAAAGGATGCTCTGACCTCCATGGAAACCATAAAAGCCTTTGCGGAAAAGAACAACGCAGAGCTGACCGTTATGCCGGGCGGAGAGCATTGGTTTCATACAAAGGAGCAGATGCAATTTCTGGATCACTGGATAAAGAATAGGAGAGCCTGCAATGAAACAGAAAATAAGGACGGCTTCGCTTCTCCTGCTTATAGTTCTGGGAACCGGGCTGGCAGTTTGCCCTGCCTGCAGCAGGGCAGTGCTGTTCGAATCCCTCTGGGTCACAAAGCCGGCGTGTGACTTATGTGTACGCAAAAGAAAAGCAGCAGCGTTAAAATTACGCTGCTGCTAAAAGTGGACCTAGAGGGATTCGAACCCTTGACCTCTCGGATGCGAACCGAACGCTCTCCCAACAGTCTCGCTTCTGTGCACACCTTATACACGGTGAGAAAAGAAAAATCAACGTATATTCGTCTATATAAAATGTTCTGCCATCCAAACGACCTTTCTCGGTCGCAAGTATGGTCTCCAAGCCGCGGATTTTCGAGATGATGCAGTTTGGGGCGTAATATGGTTGGCGGACAAGTGAGCTACAGGCCCTTGAGATGTAACTCACATGGGGTTCAGATGTATCGCATCTCAATTTGCAATAAAATACGATGTACCGTAAAAGCGCAGCTTCTACTCTTGATGAATGGAAGATGCGCTTTTTACATTTGACAGCAAGTTATAGATTGACAAGAGGACGCATACACGATAAACTTTATATAGTATCATGTGAATCAGAAGGAGGCCAAACCATGAGCGTCAAGTACACTACCCCTGCCCAGCACAAGAGCAACCTCCGCAATGTGTACGGCACCTTTGCCATTGAGGGCATGACTATCAGCAAAGATACACGCAGCAACCTTGACCGCATTGGCAGCGGTCAGGCCAGCTATCAGCAGGTCGTGAATGAACTGCGCGCAAAGTACGCGAAGAAGGGCTGATTATGTTCACGAAGTATGATGTCTACACCACAGTGCAGTCCATGTACTGCTACCCGGATACGGATGTTCTGATCAACAAGCTGGACATCCGTGATAAAGCGGAACTTAAACAGGCCGAAGAAGAATTTACTGCAGTCAAGCAGATGGCTCTGTTGCAAGAGCCGATCAAGGGACGTTTTACCAAAACGCACCTATTTCGGATTCACCGCTTCCTTTTTGAAGATGTGTATCCCTTTGCAGGGCACATCCGCAAAGAACAAATCAGCAAGGGTGACACGATGTTCTACCCGCCAGATCTGATTGACCGGGAATTGGAACGTGTGTTCAAAAACATCCATGCGAAGAAACTGTTGGCCGAGCACGATGAAGAAAAGCAGATTCAAAATCTGTCGCAGACGATGGCCGAACTGAACATCATCCATCCCTTCCGCGAGGGAAATGGCCGCAGCACCCGTGAACTAATTCGCTGCATGGCGTTGGAATATGGAATGCACATCAACTGGGGTAATACTGACCGGGAAACCTTGATCAATGCTGCAATCGCTGCTGTAGATAATGATATGGCATTCTGCGATGTTCTGCGGCAGTGCACAGAACAATAAATAAATCCATTTCAAATATCCAAATGAAAAAGCACAACGGCTATTCTAGTCAATCCGACCAAATAGATGTTGCGCTTTTTCACATTTTCTTACAGGAATTCAATTAAAATATTCGCTTAGTCTGGACTGAATCATTTTAGGCGCGAGGTTTGCAAGCATGGAATCTTTAACAGTAGAAGCATTGATTATGTAAACAAGATTTTCTAGAGTTAATGGAATAGTCTTTTTAAGGTCAAACACCATAAAAAGCAAGACCTGTTCTCTGTCTGCTCTATAAAGTTTCTTTCCAACATCTGGATTTTCATTCAAAAAATCTGTGATACGCTCTGAAAAACAATCATTTTGTAAATGAATCCGCATTTTTGTCTTTATCATTTGTGCCCATTGGTTGCGTTTGTATTGCCGATAGGCCAGATCATTTATAAGCGAGAGAATTGCCCAATCACAAGTTTCAAGCGTGGCAAATACACCGTTCAAATTTCTTGACAATTCAGGATATTCTTTCCAATCTGCGAGACTTTTATATCGAATGTCATGTTCTACTTCATGCCATCCCTCTGAAAAAATCGTCCGTATTTGTATTTCAAAAGTTCTGTCGATAGGATATTCATCCCATAGAAGCGAATCAAACTGGTCAGCAATATCATCTGGCATACAACATACAAGGTTAAGTCTTTCTGGAGAAAATTTATCGGGTTCAATATCTGTTTTTGAAATATTGTTAATCGTGTAATATTTCTCTATGATTTTTTGACAAAGAGAAACATCGTCTGAGAAATACAATGCAATACGAATACCGATAAGGTCTTGCATATGACCTCCAGTCTTACAATATCCCTTTCGCTTGATCTTTTCAGCAATAGAGGCAGGCGATTTAATTCGCCCAAAGATTCTAAAATATAAACCAGCTTTTTGAAGATACATTTCAATGCCACTAATAAGATCGTTCATAGGTCTATTAGGCAATTCAAGCATATCAATATCCATTTGTTTTATCTCCCAAGAATCTCTCTAATCTCCGACATTTTTTCAAAATTTAATTCAATGCAATTACTTTTGTGTAGCAGTATTTCCTTTCCGTAAAGACGGTCTATTGCTTCGGATATTCCATCGTAATCCTGCTGTGCATAACCTTTAAACAAAGTCGAGAAGAGTCTTCTTCTGTCAGCATGATCACTGCCCGGACGCCAATATTGTTCAAGAACCTTTTTTTCGTATTCAGTTTCAGTATTCACAGAAGATAGAATCGGTTCTTTACAAGAAATTTTTCGAAGCTCCGACTCTCCGCAACAATTTGAAAAAATAAGATTGCAATTTTTTTGATTATTAGCGGGAACAATTTCCACTTCATAAAAGTGACATCCATAGAATTTACAATCTTCGAACGCATCAGAGGAAATAGAGCAGGAATTAAATGTGCAACACGAAAAAACGCAGTCTTTGAAATTTGACGATGTAAGTGAAACGTTTTCTCCAAAGTACACAGATTCGTAGTAGCATCGAACATATTCATGAGACGTCTTATGGAGAAGGGCAAGATCGGTATGCAGCTCTTCATAAGGTGTAAACTCTATCTTATTATCAGTAATGATACGATATAATGCATCTCGTTTCTTTTGACTACAGGTTCCATAAGAGGTCACCATAAGGTTCCAATATTTTTCTTCGATTTCTTTGGGCGACAGATCTGGAAGTCGATTGTTTGTAAGTGCTTCAGAAATTAAATATCCAAATATAAAATCATTTATAAATCCAATAGAGTTAGATGTATTTGGTATACGATCTAAAAGTGCATGATGCGAAAGTTTTTGCAGAAATTCGTCCTCAGTCGGAACATCCTCTTTAGAAAAATCGCTATAACGATCCAGATATTCAAGAATATCTTCACCAAGAGACATACGAATAATATCTTTGATTTCGACGCTCGTGCAGGTCGATTGTTTGAACGAAGCCATAGTTCCGGCAACACTCTCCATAAGAGAAAGTTGTTCATCAACTTTTAATGGGAGCGACTGGCGTTCTTGTTCTCGTTCAAGAAGAATTTTGAAATACTGCTGTAAAATTGAATCAACAGAAGTAAATTTAGAAGCAATGTCATCGTTACTTTGAGATGAAAGGAATGTTAAAAGTGTCGGATTTGAAATATCATCAAATATAATACCTCTGGAATGCAGTAAATCAATCTTGGATTTATCTAGCCAATCAGATACAACTGGCGGAATGATTTGAATTCGTGTAATTTGACAATGTGGAAGATATTTGTCGGACCATTCCTCAAACAGCCTGCCAGCAAATATCGAGCTTTTTCTCGATGTCAAAACAATTTTTGCACAAGACTTTTCCTCTAGCAGTTGAGCAATTGTGGATAGCATAGTTTGAGCGGTTTTTTCGTCAGAATCAGATAAATCCGACTGAACATCATCATGTGATTTTGAGAGCAGCTCGTCAAATCCGTCGATAATCAAGGGGACTTTTCCTTGTTTTATTTCGTAAGTAACTAACTCTGAGCTAAGACTTGAAAATTTACTGTCAATTTCAGTTAATAAAACGTATTTAAAGATGGAAGCCGTTCGATTTTTTGATAATTCAGTAATAATGGGAACAGTCCCTTTTGAGTCCACTGATAGTTTTTTTATCAATTCGTAAGAGATACTGGTTTTTCCAAAACCTGCCGCAGCTTCAACGATAATCAGTTGTGGTCCTTTCTCAAACAGTCGTTGATAAATATATTCTATTAGATTTTTCCGAGATTCATTATTATCATCAACAAACCGACAAGGAATAAATTTGTATTCACAAAAGCTAATTTTTTCAGTTTGTTTTCTTGCATAACGATCATATTCTTGCTTTAGTTTTTTGCAATTGTTTAGCGGCAAAAAAAATCCAGCAAACAATTGCGAGTGAATTTCATCAATACTAGAATATTTGTTGATTTTTACAGCAAAACCGGTTTCTTTGTATTCTTCTTCCAAATTATGAAAATCGAAATTGGGATCAATCAAAAGAATCTCAGCATTTTGAAAATACCCTTTTCTATGAGAAAATACAAGATACTTCTCTGGATTTTGATTATCTTCTAGTTCAAATCCATATTTTTCATAAAGAGAAATAATTTCATCGCTATTGCTCATTGAAAAGCCTCCTTTATTGATTCAGTAAAAATTACAACGAATTCAAAATATTGGACATACACTCTCTGAAAAATTTGTAATGCAAGAGAAAAATCAGTGACCGATAAACCAATAGCACGGGAAATTTTTACAAAGAGTATGTTTATGCGAAGCCTATTATAAAATGAGTATAGCATTATAAAAGATTCATTTCAAGAAGAATTACTGACACAGACTTGTTATTACTGGACAGGTGAATTACAGGCTCTTGCGTATAGCTCATATTCAGATGTATCGCATCCCAAATCACAATAAAATACGATGTACCGTAAAAGCGCAACTTCTACTCTGACTAAATAGAAGCTGCGCTTTTATTTTTGCCCAAAACACATTTCAAAAAGGAGGATGCCAATGGATAAAGACTTTATGCTGAACTACTACGACAAAATGGTACGTCCGACATGGACGGAGCTGATGAAGACACCTCGCTACCAGCAGGCTGCCTGTGAGCGCGACAAAATTGAACGTGAGTTCCGGCGGCTGTTGGATGAAAAACTGGGGCGGAAATATCTTGAACTGGACGATGCACTGTTCCGGGTGATGGACGACATCGCAGAAGCCATGTATATGAAAGGTGCCGCAGACCGTGAGATGATGATTCGTTAATACTATGAGCTACAACTACTTCTATGGTCAGTCGGGCGAATTGTTCTCCTATTTCCGCATCCCCAAGGCACTGTTCCAAGACTGCCGTTTCCGACAGCTCTCCACCGATGCCCGGACACTGTACGGTATCCTGCTGGACCGCATGAGCCTGTCGGTCAAGAACGGCTGGCTGGACGAGCAAGGTCGGGTGTATATCATCTACACCGTCCGGGAAGTGCAGGAATCTCTCTGCTGCGCCGAACACAAGGCAGTCAAGCTGTTCCGGGAACTGGAGGACATCGACCTCATCGAGCGTAAACGCCGTGGTCTGGGCAGGCCCAGCCTGATCTACGTCAAGGACTTTTCCTCCGGCTTGCCAAAAGCGCAAGTACAGAATTGCCCAAACAGCAATTCAGGCGCTGCTGAAAGCGCAACTCTGGAACAGCCAAAGCCGCAAGCAAATAAGACTGATAAGAATAAGACAGAGTGGAACGATCCTGACCCTATCTATTCCGGGGGCATCCGGGAGCAGCTTGAGGATTATTTTTGTCAGGCATTGGAGATAGACCTCCTGCTCCGGCTCTGCCCGGATGATGAGGACACCATCTATCAGATCGTAGACATGCTTGTGGACACCTGTTCCACCAAACGCAAGATGTTGCGGATCGCAGGAGATGACAAGCCTACCGAGGTGGTACGCAGTCGGCTGAAAAAACTGAATGCCGACCATATCCGCTTTGTGCTGGATTCACTGGCAGAAAACACTGCCCCGGTTCGGAACATGAAGCAGTATCTGCTGGCGATGCTCTACAATGCGCCCACCACCATGAACCTCTACTATCAGAACAAGACGAACCACGACTTTGCGTGTGGTTCACCGAAGGCGGGGTGATGTTATCGCAAAGAAAGCTACGATTATTGCAGTCACCAATCAAAAAGGCGGTGTGGGAAAAAGCACCACCTGTGAAAATTTGGGCATCGGTCTGGCGATGGAGGGCAAGAAAGTCCTGTTGGTGGACACTGATCCACAGGGGTCATTGACCATCAGCATGGGCTGGCAGCAGCCCGATGAACTGCCCACCACCCTTTCCACCCTGATGCAGAAAGCCATGAACAACCAGCCTATCCAGCCCGGCGAGGGCATTCTGCACCATGCAGAGGGCGTTGACCTGATCCCGGCAAACATCGAACTGGCAGGGCTGGAAGTAGCCCTCGTGAACAGTATGAACCGGGAAAAGATGCTGAAACAGGTGCTGGACAGTGCCAAACGGGAGTACGATTTTATTCTGCTGGACTGTATGCCCTCGCTGGGGATGCTCACCATCAACGCACTGGCGGCGGCAGGCGCTGCCCTGATTCCCGTACAGGCGCAATACCTGTCTGCAAAGGGTCTGGAACAGCTTTTGCAGACCGTCCAAAAGGTCCGGCGGCAGATCAACCCTAAACTGAAAATCGAAGGCATCCTACTGACTATGACCGACAGCCGTACCAACTACGGAAAACAAATCAGCAATCTGATCCGGCAGGCATACGGAAAGCACCTGAAGGTGTTTGAACAGACCATCCCTCGCTCCGTTCGTGCGGCTGAAACCAGTGCGGCAGGCAAAAGCATCTTTGCCTATGACCCCAAGGGCAAGGTGGCAGAAGCCTACAAATCTCTTGCAAAGGAGGTGCTGGCGGATGCCGATCGACAGCGGAAACTTAGCTCTGAAAGGGCTAGATGACCTGTTCTCCACCGAGGAAAACCGACAGGAGGAGCAGCGGGAACAGGTGCAGCAGATTCCCATTGATGCGCTGCACCCCTTCACCAACCACCCTTTCAAGGTGCTGGACGATGAAGCCATGACCCGGACGGTGGAGAGTATCGCACAGTACGGTGTGCTGGCTCCGCTGATTGCCCGCCCTCGCCCGGACGGTGACGGCTACGAGATCATCTCCGGGCACCGCCGTCAGTATGCGGCTAAACTTGCCGGGCTGGAAACACTGCCGGTCATTGTGCGGCAGATGTCGGACGATGCTGCTGTGATATTGATGGTGGATTCCAATTTGCAGCGTGAGCACATCCTGCCCAGCGAACGGGCTTTTGCCTACAAAATGAAGCTGGAAGCCCTAAAAAATCAAGGTGCTAGGTCAGATTTAACTTCTACGCAAGTTGCGCAGAAGTTGTCCGTCGAAAAAGTTGGCGATGATGCTGGGGTAAGTAAAGATACTATTCGCCGCTTCATCCGTCTGACCAACCTTATCCCCGAACTGCTGGACATGGTAGACGAAAAAAAGATCTCCTTTAATCCCGCTGTGGAACTGTCCTATCTGGACGAAAGCCAACAGCGGGATTTTTTAGAAGCCATGGATGGTACCCAAAATGCCCCATCTGTATCGCAGGCTCAGCAACTAAAGAAGATGGCGCAGTGTGGTGAGTTCACCTATGAAAAGGCGTTTGATATTTTGGGGCAGGAAAAGAAGAGTGAGCAGGACACCGTAACTATCAAAAACGACATCCTGCGAAAATACTTTCCACGCAGCTATACGCCTCGGCAAATGGAAGAAAAAATCATTCAGCTTCTGGATGCGTGGCAGAAAAAGCAGCAGCGCCGCAACGAGCGCTGACCCGTAACGTAAGACCCGATTGGGTCTTTTTTGTTTGCAAAAATTTGGAGGTAACGCCTATGAACAATACGATTCCTTTTCACTCCGCAACCCATGCTCCGCAGATCACGGTGGATGTAAACATCTTGTCTGTGTTGAAGCAGGCGGCATCCTGTTTGATCAAAATGGCAAGCGAGAATGTCTACCTTGCCGCCATCGGCCCGGACATGGAACTGACCATTATCATGGAGGAGGATGCTCCTTCCGTTCTGCCCTGTTTTGACGAGGACGATGCCCTGATTTCCGTAAAGGGTGCACCGCTGTTTATCAGCTACAATCCGGCGCAGGTCCTCAAACTGGCAGGCAAGCGGTACCTGACCGGCCCGGTCATCTTCTGCCGCACCGATGGGCACAGTACCATCGTGTCCCTGACGGTGGAGGACATTTACCGCTTTCAGACCTATCTGGAAAGCCACAGCACCACCCTGATGGCAGATGGGCAGAAGCTGACCTGCATCTGTATCGATTGAGGTGTGCCATGCTGAACTTTTTTATCGGTTTCGCCTTTTTTGAAGCAGGTGCCTTTTTCGGCTTCTTTGTGGCAACTCTGCTGAACGCCGCCCGTGCTGGGCAGGAAATCACTATCAAATTTGAGGAGGAAGATAATGGAACAGAACGAGAACACTCTGTCGGTGCTGAAAATTGCACCGGGACAGTATCCGCAGCAGGTCGAGATCGATAACGACCTGAAAGCCTTGCAGCAGGCGGTGGGCGGCTCGATCGGCGCAAGCTACCCCTTTGCTGATGACCCGGTTGCCATCGTTTATGCCGATGACGGCAAGCTCATGGGTCTACCCCTGAATCGTGCCCTGCGGGATGAAAACGGAGAAATGTATGACGCCGTTGCCGGAACCTTTCTGGTTGTGGGGCTGGGCGAGGAGGATTTTGCATCCCTGACCCCGGAACTGGCGCAGAAGTATGAGCAGCTTTTTCATCAGCCGGAAGCCTTTCTGAAACTGGGCAACCGTCTGCTGGTACTGCCAGTGCCTGATGAACCTCCCGCAGAAAAGCCCCGCGCCAAATCCACGGCAGAGCATGACCGCTAAAATCACCCTGCTGCACGGGAGGTGGTAGAACTGGCTGCAACACGCTTGATTGCGCTGCACAAAAACAAAGGCAAGTCGGTTGCGGCCTGCCTGAAAAGCCGAACAGATTACGCCCAGAACCCGGACAAGACACAGCAGGGCGAACTGGTCAGCAGTTACGAATGCAGTCCCCTGACCGTGGATGAAGAATTTATGCTCACCAAGCGGCAGTACGACCTTGTGAACGGACGCAGGCAAAAAAGTGATGTGATCGCTTATCAGATACGGCAGTCCTTCCGACCCGGTGAGATCACCGCAGAGGAGGCTAACAAGGTGGGCTACGAACTGGCCATGCGCTTTACCAAGGGCAAGCACGCCTTTGTAGTGGCAACGCACACGGACCGGCAGCACATCCACAACCATGTGATCTTCAACTCCACAGCGTTGGATGGCAGCAGAAAGTTCCGGGATTTTTTCTTTTCGGCGTTGGCTGTGCAGCGGTTGAGCGACCTGATTTGCTTAGAACATCAGTTGTCCGTCATTGAAAAGAAGCCCTACCGGGAACGGCAGAAGCGCATCGTCTACCCGCCTAAGGAGAGCAACCGTGACCGCCTGTGCGGAATCATCGACACAATCCTTGCAGAAAAACCGGGGGATTACGAAGCGTTTCTGCAAAAGCTGGAGCAGCAGGGCTATGAGGTGAAGCGTGGCAAGTACACGGCGGTGAAGGGCAAGGGACAGAAACGCTTTATCCGTTTCCGCACACTGGGTACCGGTTATGGCGAGGACGAGATCAAGGCGGTGCTGGAGGAAAAGGCGAAGCACCAGCCGTACCAGAAAAAGCAGCCCAAAGAGCAGCCCTTCCAGTTGCTGGTGGACATTCAGGGGAAAATGGCAGAGGGCAAAAGCGTTGGCTACAAAAAGTGGGCAACCAAGTTCAACCTGAAGGAGATGTCCAAGACGCTGCTGTTCTTGCAGGAGCAGAAAATCGGTAGCGCAGAGGAATTACGAGAGCGTGCAGCAGCGGCAACCGAGCGCTATCATGAACTGGGCAATTCCATCAAGGCGGCAGAAGCGAGGTTGACACAAATTGCTGTTCTGAAAACCCACATCATCAACTATGCCAAGACCCGCCCAGCCTATGATGCCTACCGCAAGTCAGGGTACAGTAAAAAGTTTTTGGAAGCCCACCGGGAGGAAATCACCCTGCACAAGGCAGCGAAAGCTGCCTTTGACGAAGCCGGGATGAAAAAGCTGCCAAAGGTCAAGGAGTTGGATGCAGAATACGCCGAACTGCTGATCAAGAAGAAAGCAGCCTATCCAGACTATCGCAAAGCACGGGACGAGATGCAACAATTGATGAAAGCACAGAAAAATGTGGAGTTGTTCTTTGCGGAGGACAAGAGCAATTTCAGACCGCAGCATACCCGATAAGCGAATACCGTCGAGGACTCTTCCCATTGTGGAGGTGCCCTCGGCGGCTTTTTTGTATATAGGGCAGCAATTCTTGACTGTTTTCGTGAACTACTAATTATCGCTGTATTCTTGCTATGAAGGTCTTTTGTCGGTATAATTGGAACCAAGGACGGTGAAGCGTAGTGGCAAAGAAAAAGAAGCAGCGTGCTCCGGTCAATCCGGAATTGACAAAAGTGAAGTCTGTGTTTCAGCGAAACGTAGACATGGCCTACAAAGTGCAGCGCACACACAAAAGTGATTTTGTGGAACGCTATGATTTGACGAATGTATACTGCAAACGACGAATCAAGGCCGTTATGAACTTTTTGCCGAAATTCAAAGAGCGCTACGGAAAGCAGTACCCGGAATTGGAAATGGAAGAAGATCTGGCTAATATCACCTCTCTTCCGGTTATGACCTATGATTCTATTGAACGGAGTACATCGCTCTGTTTGGGTGCAGCACTCTGGATGCTTGACCGTGCGTGGGAAAGTGAGACCATTCTGGAAGTGTCGGACCTTCTCCCGGAGAGTTACAGTGGCGTTGATTGCGTAGACGTCTATGACACAAGATTCCACCACTCCGTATTTAAGAAGATGCTGTTAGTTATCCAGACCCGGTACGGAAAGGACAAGAGCAAGTATGTGGTGCCGGAGAGCATTTTTGATAAGCGAGATCCAGAGGACACCTTTCATAAAATAATGGCCTTACTTCCACCGGAACGCATAGAATTGGCTGTCGAGAACCTTAAACAAAAATTCTGGGAATGGGCCGATTTGTATTTTGCCGTCCTGTCACCGATGGTAAAGGAACTGAACCGGTTGGATGAAGCGATGGACCACCTAGAAGATCAGATGCGCGAGTATCTTGACCGAAAACCGAAAAAGCCGGATTTTGCTGCACTGAAAGACCTTGCGCTGATGGATGATAGACCACTGATTGGCCGGTTGTCGGAGGAAGAGCAGATGATCCGGCAGATGGAGGGGCTTGAAGAAAAACGTAAGAAGGCTGAACATCGAATATACAACCTCCATTTTGTGAGTCTTTCGGCAGGCGTTCATGGAAAAAAGCAGATCGCAGAATGTGTGGGAGATGATTTTGCGGAAGCATTTTGTAACTTCCGCATTGACGACCCATACGAGATATGCTTTGCGATTCTCTATCTTTTGGATCAAGATGACGACTATGCATGGGTGTATTCGTTTATGACTGCCGTCGTCTGCCGCGCAGCAGCCATGCTTCCGTGGGGGTTGGAACTTTACAGTGAAATGGATGATGGCATCTGGTTTCAAGACAATGAATGGATAGAGCCAAAGCCCTTCGATCCGGAATGGTATGAAACAAAGTATGCGGGAGAATTGTATGAAGATGATGATGACCCGCATGACGTCAGCCTTGCGCAGCTTGTTTACCAGTATACCGGGGCAGTTTTGCCGCGTGATATGAATCGGTTTGATGGATTGAAAAAAGAACTTCGTGCAAAAGGATTAAAACCGTCTCAGGTCAGTACCCTTTGCGCTATGATGAATGTCATTGGTGAAGTTTCCAGACAGAGATTTGATTTCAGCAAATACGCCGATCAGGATGATTGGGACGATTGGGATGCAGAGGAAGAGGCAGTTACAGAAGATTTAGCGTCAGAAAATGAAAAGCTGAAAGCTGAACTTGCTAAGCTGCGCAAGCAGGCCAAGGAAGCAAATTATAATCTGAGCAGAGAAAACCGTGAACTGAAAGATCAGCTGGAAAAAATGGAAGCCGGGGCGGGAGAACTGCGGCAGGAACTCGCAGATCTCCGGGAAGTCGTGTTCAATCAGCAGAATGGGGCGGAAGAAGAAAAAGCAGAGGAAAGCAAGATCTCGTTCCCGTACCACACATCCCGGCGGTTAGTGGCTTTTGGCGGTCATGATTCTTGGCTGCGTGAAATTAAGTTCAAGTTACCGGATGTACGATTTATGAGTGATGATATTTCCAGCCCGGAAATCATCAAGAGAGCAGATGTAGTCTGGATTCAGACCAACTGCATCGGGCATAAATCTTACAACATCATTATCGACCTTGTCCGAAAGTACAGCCGCAAGGTGCGGTATTTTGCCTATGCCAGTGCAACGAAATGCGCGGAACAGGTCGTTGAGGAAGAAGAAAACACAGATAAATGAAAATAGAGTGTGCCGAGCAGGCGGTTGCAACGAGAAACAATGAAAAGTATTTTGTGAAGGTGATGGATGTTAAATGGGAGAAAAAGTATATAAGCCAATCATGAATACTGGTGACCATCTTGTCCAGTCCAAGGATAATCCGGATCGTGTGAGAGGTCTTACACGAGATATGAACAACCAGAATCCGGGTATTCCGGAGTGGGAGGAACTTGACCTTGAAGATTTAGTCCCTAGCCAACAGGAGCCAGAACCATATGAGCCCCAGCCTGTCCAATTAACGCCGGAGGAAGAGAAGCTGGCGAAAATGGCCGGCGAAGCGTTAGGCGCAGCAATCTGTAGAGGAACGGAAATTCTTATTAAAGACGTGATTTCCCCATGGTGGAAAAATGTAGCGTGGCCTTGGATAAAGGACAAGGGTGAAATACTGGTTGCCGTTCTTAACAATGAAAAAACAAAAGCAGAGCAAATCAAAATGCCTGAACCGAAAGAGACAAGGCCAACGGTACCGGATGTTGAAATTCAAACGCTGGAGAATGCGTTTGAGCAGATTTATATTGATATGGATAAAGAAGAAGCCAGAAAGCACGTCCTTCAGCTTGTATATCACATCCTTGGAATGGCCAATGAAATCCGTATCTTGAGCAATGCTCGAATCAGTAAGGAATGTAAATCGGAACAGGAATGCATTGAAGCGCAGCAAGCCGCAGAAAAGGTGCTATCAGAGAAAACATCGGCGATGCTGAACCAGCTTCTCTCGAATAAGACCTTGCATTTGGATTTGAACACATCGAGGGAACTGTTCGATTTGACTGGTGGTGGGGTATATCTGAACGGAGAATATGTGCCGGTTCTTGAGTGCAAAATTGAAGAAGCAGTAAAGAATACATCCGTCAAAAATTGCGCTCAGAACTTAAAGTGACCCGACTTCCTACCTTGTTATGATATGCTAGTGCAACGAAATGCACAGAACAGGTCGTTGCGGAAGAAGAAAACACAGATAAATGAACAAAGAAGCCAACCGGCGTAGATTTACGCAGGCTGGCTCCTTTGTTATAGCGAACCACCGAGGAACATTCCAGTTGTGAGAGAATTGTCCTCGGCGGCTTTTTTAGTTTATATAGCAGCGGTCCTGTTTTACAAGCCACTCTTCACACAGCCGCTGGGCTTCGTCCTTTGTGCAGCAGGTGCAGTTGAAAAGTTTGCCACGGATGGAACAGTAAGTGTAGTGTACCTTCGGGACTCCATTGGCATCTCGAAAATCAACGCAGCGTTCCTCACCGGGCAGCAGATAGATCGTATCCACGTTCAGCAGCTCCTTTTACCTTCGTTCATGTGCCAAGGGCACAACGTTTGCTATTGTACCATGTGCCGTCCCAAAAGACCATTGCTTTTTTGACCAAAGATACGCGCAAAAATTTTTCACATTGAAATCACCCAACTGGCGTTGAATGAACACGGGTGGATTGTGTATAACAAACATTGCGACAGGTATGCTATTGGTGTGTAACAAACACAATTAGAATGTGAGGTCGCTATGAATACGCTTTTGGGTCAACGAATACGAGAGCAGCGCAAAGAAAAAGGATGGACAATCGAGCAGTTTGCAGAACGGGTCGAGTTGTCAGCAAATTATGTTGGAGACTTAGAGCGCGGAGTAAAAATCCCTAAACTGGAAACCTTTATCCGAATCGTTGAGGTGTTGGGTGTATCCGCAGATGTGCTTATTCGGGATTCCGTTCCATCCGCATCCCATGTGGCAGATGACGAACTGAGCAAAAAGTTGAGCAAACTTACGCCGGGGCAGAAGAAAGCTGCCATTGACATCCTGAACGCATACACTGACAACATTCCTTATATCACAAAACGATAAGCCTTTGCCATCGGAGCGCCAGCGAATAACGCTGACGCTCTTTCTTTTTGCACTCAAATAGTTTATAATCAACACTATAAGCGTGTATATAACGCTAATAGCGAGTGCTTGAGGTGAACGACATGACGATGCTACCCAATATCGAAGAAGCAATGGAAGATGCCCGGAATGGAAAGTTGAGCCCGTATTGGCAGAATGATCTAAAACGTGAATGCCTGCATGGAGAGCTATCGGCTGAAGAACGGCTGGCTCTTTCGGAACTGAATCGCATTTTGTCCGAGACGCCACAATGGAGCAGCGAGGAAGAACTGTGCCATGACATGGAGAATATTGGCGGCAGGGTTCGCTTCTGCCGCTTTTGGAATGAGCACTACTCCATGGTGCAGTTGACGGAAGATCGCAGCGGAAAATACTCCACAGCCTACGTTCTGGATACAGAAACCACCCCGGATGTGCGCAAGGCGGCAGCATTGCAGGCACAGAAAGAACTTGCGGACTGTATGCAGGCGTGGGGCGTTTCTCTTCTGGAAACGCCAATTCCTGAACAGATGAAGTACGATTCTCTTGCAGAAGCCGCTTCTCACCTCATGCAAGTTTTGAACGACCCAGAGCACATCACCGGGTAAAAAGCGTCCCGAAGGGATGCGCAGCCTGCATTGGGAAATGCAGATCAAAGGGGCTTGGGGCATTCCCCAACAAGCGTTTTGCAAAGCAAAATAAGCAGATGTATATACGTCTGCACTGCTTGCTACAATGGTGTTGGTTCTGAGAAGCTCACAGCCAGTGAGCTATACAGATGCCCAAACCTAAGCTACAATGAAGATGTGCTGAGAGAACGAAGCATTGCTTGAGCTGAACGCTCGTACGCGCAAACTGTTCTCCGCCATCTCCATTGCAGCGTTCGATTGACGCAGGTTGAGTTATCGGCAGATAAAAATGTTGCCGTACATTCGTGTCACAAAGCAAGCTGAATCGGTAATGGGCATAGGCGGAACCGGCATTAAAGGAGGTCAGAAAAATGGAAGCTGCTGTTATTACCGCCGTCGGTATCGATGTGTCTAAGAGCAAAAGCACAGTTGCGGTACGGAGACCCGGAGGCGAAATCGCACTTCGGCCTTTCGAGGTTCACCACACGAACAGTGACTTGAAAAAGCTGGCATCCACACTCAAAAAACTGGGAGGCGATATCCGTATTGTAATGGAACATACCAGTACGTACTGGAGACCAATTGCACTGACATTGAAGGAAGCGGGCTTTTTTGTTTCCATTGTCAATGCGATGCTGATTCACGATTTTAGTGATAATACGATCCGAAAGCTAAAGACGGACCGAGCGGATGCTCTTAAAATTGCAAACTATGCGCTCACCTTTTGGGATACACTACCCCCGTTTAACAATGAAGAAGAAACCAGGCTGCTTCTTAAAATGCAATCCAGAGCAAATGAGCGAATCACTGCGACTGCAACAGCGTTGCGGAACGGTCTGATTGCACTGGCTGACCAAACATTTCCCGGCGTAAATATTGCGTTTGCTCCGAACACAAAAAATGCAAATGGGCATGAAAAGTGGGTGGACTTCTTTCTGCGTTATCGGCACAAGGATTGTGTCTGTCAATATTCCATGGAAGCTTTCACGGAATCTTATCGGGGATGGTGCAAACGAAAAAACTACAAGTTCCGTACAGATACCGCTCACAAAATCTATCTGCTTGCACAGGAGGGCGTGGCTACTCTTCCGAAATGCGAAAGTACGAAGATGCTGATCACGCAGGCTTGTAAAAGCCTGAATGCCGTTTGCGAGGCCAAGCAAAGCACCCAGCTTGAAATGCAGCGGTTGGCTGCAATGCTCCCCGAATACGAGGTTGTGATGCAGATGGAAGGAGCCGGACCCATTACCGGGCCTGCTCTTATGGCCGAAATTGGTGATGTTCGGCGGTTCAAAAACAAGAAAGCGTTGGTAGCCTTTGCTGGTATTGATGCACCACCGTTCCAGTCTGGTACATTTGAATCCAAGTCACGCCATGTTTCTAAACGAGGTTCACCGCATCTGAGGCGAACTATTTTTATTGTATCGAATATTATTTTAACACGCTCAAACCCGGAAAATGCTGTTTACTGCTTTATGGACAAAAAGCGTTCCGAAGGAAAGCATTATTACGTTTATACCGTCGCAGGAAGTGCCAAGTTCCTGCGAGTCTATTACGCTCGTGTTACTGAATTTCTGCGTTCCCTGCCATCTTCTGATGCCTGTTGATGATTGCTGATGAACTATTGCGATGACTTTCAGCTGACAAGCTGTGCTGTCGGCTTATTAAAGTTGCCGGATGCTCAACTGCACCCGGCAATAAATTTTTGATGATTTTTTTGTTCAGGCTATTGACACTCGTTAGCAGGTTTGCAACCGATTGTTTGGCGAGGAAAAGCGTATATGGTTTTGGCGGTTTAATCAAACAATGATAACGTGAACAGCACGTTCGTAATCAACTTTGCGAACGTATATTGTGTAGATTGTTTGACAATTGACCTTTTGAAATGCGGTTCCAGTTCTTTCACGGGTTCCCATCGAAAACAAAGACGGCGATGATAAATCGCGTACTTTTGTTCGATATCCGATTCCTTCTTTTTCTAAAAGAGATGTGTATTTTTGGTATTGAGATTGATTTGAGCAAACCACCAACTCTTTTTGATTAAAAAACGGTAGCATAAAAAACTCCTTGCTCAAAAACGGTTATCGGATATTATTTGAAATTTCAACATACCAAGTCTTTCCGGTCTTTGCAGCAATATTGACAACATAGTAGCAGCCAACGCGATTTGTTGCATCTACCAGAACACCAGCCCAAGAGGAATCAGGGTATTTTGTCCAGTTTTTCTGAGATGCAGGAATGTCAAAATCCTTGGTCTGCTCTCGATATCCGTTACTCGTCCATCCAGTTTGACCAATTCTTAGAGTTTGGCTCGTAATTTTTGTTGCTGAGTTATTGCAATAGTACTTTCCAGTAACCTTTGTCAACTTATAATACGAACGATCGCCGGAGTCTTTAACAATATCATAATAAATTGTAGTATATGCTCGTACGGTGTTGCTTGAGTCCCAAGAATCTTGGTTGATGCTTCCATCTGCATAGGGGCTTATAGATGTTGGAAATTCGCTAGGCAGAATGGTTGCGACATCTTTTCGATAGGAAGTAAGGGACGAACCATCATCCAAATGTTGAACATCCAGAACGGTTTTTTCCTCGAACTGAATCATTTCATCGGTTGCCTTAACAATATTGGATTGGGTAATCAAATCTTTTTCCGGCGATTCAGAAGCCATTTTAGCAAAGAGCGAAGAATGAACGGTGACACTGCCGATTCTCATAGAAGGTTCCATTGCAACGCTAGAAACGCAAAGCATCGCAATCATCAAGAAAGAAAGCGAAGCAGCTAAAAGCTGTGATACTTTTTTATGTTTCATAATAAGCAATCCTTTCTCATTAAATGGATAAGTTTGAATTTCATTCAAAGCTATATTGCTGCATCGGAGTAACTCCTTTCGATTTGTGCATTGTGCCATCCTTTCTTACACTGTATACCCAGCAAGCAATATTGTCTACATTTCTGTAATAAGATGGAGAAAATTCGTAACGAAATCGGAGTCACCAACAAAGAAAAATGGCATAGTGCTTTTTGCTGTTGAAACAGGAAAGCGACCATGCCATCTCAGGATTGAACTTATTTTCGTTTTTCTTGCAGATGCTTCTCAGGTACATAGGGACGCTTCGGCTGATACATCCAGCCTGCACAACCCGGAGGCCACTCCTGCATATCCTTCTTCACCAGAGCTTCAATTTTCTTTTTGGCGAACTGTTTGACTTGAATTTTCATTTGTATGCCCTCCTTTCAATTTTGACAGCGTGAAATGGATAATGTTATTGCATCAGCAGTCAATGCTGCGACCAACCCTTGTAGTATGGAAGGAGCGATTTGAGTTCCCACCAACAAAATTGCGAAAATATTTAGAATCAATAATAACCAACGAACAGCTATTTTTGCAGCCTTAAATTCATTTGTTGACCAGTGAATGCTTTTATTGTTAACTGGTGCAATATACAAAATTGTAATATCAGAAACTATAGTTAAGAAAAGCAACGCCAAGCCTGTACGGAAAACGTAGGAGATTGAAGCAAGAAGAACTACTTCTAATAAAATGGAACAGAACAGGCATTTACTATAAGTAGCAGCATGATAACCGTTTGTGTATTTCCGAATTAAGAGGAAGAACAGAGAAAATGAAATCGTTAAGGTCCAGCCAAAGCAAAAACCGCCAATCAGACACTGCACAAGCCAAGTGAATAAGGTTGTCACTCTTTTTTCGATGCTATATGCAAACCATTCAGAATAAGATTCATCAAGCAATCCCATCGACACGCACTTTTGCGTTAATTGCATTGCAAAATCTTTCATTGCGACAATCCTCATTAAAAGAACTTTCTTGAAAGAAAGAATACACAAGTTGAGCTACAATTTCCACAATAATGTAACGAAATGGACTTTTTTTGTCACGAAATCGGAGTGAGCGGTATATCAGCGGTGAACTGGAACCACCCATTTTCATAGAACATGGTATACTCGCCGCTGTATTTTTCAAGAATCAGTCGGATGTTCGCAAGTCCAAAACCATGCAGCTGTGGTTCTGGTTTTGTAGTTGGAATGGAACTGTTTATAATTGTAACAGGTTCTGATGTGTTTCGGACAGAGATAAAAAAGTCTTGTTGCGCAACCGCCATGACATGAATCGTTTTGTCACCTTTATCGTACCGTTGACACGCTTCAATGGCATTATCCAAGAGGTTTGATAGAAGCACTACTATATCAGAGGCATCAAATGGAAGATTTGATAGATCATTCACTTCAAAATCAATACTGATCTTCTTTTGAGTTGCTTCGGCAGCTTTTGTGTTGAAAAGTGCATCCAAGATAGGATGGTGTGTGTTGACAAGGAATAGTCGATCTGTTTGCTGTTCGGTGATTTTTCCAAGATATTCTTCAGCAGCAGAATACTCTTGGCTTTTCATTAGTTGATTTAGAACATTCAGGTGCGCCCGAAAGTCATGAACTTTCTTCCTTTGAGCTGAATAAAGTTCGCTTGCTGAGGTCATGTTTTTCGATTGCAGCTGAATCTGCTGATTAAGTGTCAACAGCTGTTCTCTTTCCGATGCGGCATATTCCATTCGCTCCAATAAGAAGAGGACTGCGACGTTTGAAATAAAAATGAGAATACAACAGCCAGCAGAAACAAACTCTTCTATATTGTGACCACTTGTAACGTAAAGTAGGATCACAAGCATTACAAATGATGCACATGGAAATAGAAAGTACAGAATCAGCTGCGAATGTTGAGCATGGCTTCTTGGTCTGTTTGCCGTGCGCTGAAGCATTATTTTACGAAACAGTGCAATAATAAATAATTCAGCAGAATAATAAGAGATTCCATAGATTAGAGATAAAGTCTTATTGGCTTGAAACGTCTGAGCATCCATCCCACAAACCGAAGTTGCAAGCATTCCGACTGCAAAAGATAAACTATAAGTCAAGAGATATTCTACAACAATAAGAAATAATAAAAACCTTTCTGAGATATTCCCATATAGAGTTCTGGCAACAATAAAGCAGGATAGTAGAATTAAAAAAATTTTGACGATTTGGTTTCGATTTAAGACAATAACACTGAATTCAATGGATGCATACATTAAAATAGTTTGAACTATTACACCGACAAGAAATCTATGATCCCTCCAACGGTGCGAAGCAAAAGCGTCTAAAAACAGACATACGCAGACTGAATCTATGATTGTGTAAACCAAACTGATTAAAGCATCCATCTACTTTTACCTCGCCAATGTAAATATTTCTGTTTTAGCTCATTATAATTCTTTTCGCTTGGAGCCAGACAAAGACCACCACGCAATTGGACTTTATTGTATTGAAAGATTTCGACATAGTGCATATTGACAAGATAGCTTTTTTGAATACGAAGGAAACCGAGTGGCTCGATTTTTTCGGATAGTTCCGTTATGTTGCCGTAAAATTGGTATGCTGGGCGTTTTTCGTCCAACAAGTGCATAACAATGATTCTTCGATGAGATTCTAAATACAGAATGTCATTTACAGGTACATCAATAATTTCAGAGTTTATCGAAATTGTAACAAGCTGTTTCCGTTGAAGCACTTCTTGGACGGCTGAATCAAAGTAGGAATCAAGTTTAGCAGAGAAATCTGCTTTTAGTAAGTATCGAAAGGCTTGAACCTCAAATCCCTCTGGAGCATACTGAATGAAATTCGTAATGAAGATAATCACAATGTTTCCATTTTCTGCTCGTAACTTTCTGGCAAGCTCAATTCCATTTGTTTCGCCCATATCAATATCCAGAAGCGCAATATCATACGGAAGTGATAAGTTTATTTGACTTGGTTGAGAAAAACCATAAAATCTTAATGCTACATGCGTTTCCTCGCTTTTCTTTTTGAGTTCTTCAATAATAGAATCAACGATCTGCTGGTCATCATCACAAACCAAGACATTCATTTTGAAATCCCTCCATTGCACATGGGAATGCTTTTTATCACACAACATACAGCCCTGCTCCTCACAAGTCAATCAAATTTCAACATAATCGAACATTATATGTAGTATAGTACGATTATGTTGAAATTTCAAATAGTACACTTTATATAAGATGGGAGTGTACGGGAATGGAGCATTATTTAGGAGAAAAGTTAAAAAAGCTGAGGGAAAGTCGTGGCTGGACGCAGGCAGATTTGGCTAAACGGTTAAATAAGGCTGTATCCACGATCAGTGGATATGAAAGTGATGCACATGCAATTCCGTTGGATGTTCTTGCAAGCATTTCATCCTTATTTAGCATTTCAACAGATGAACTCCTAGGACTGGATGCGCCAGAAGTACTATCTCTTTCTGGATTGACTGGTGCGCAAAAGAAAACTTTAATTAAACTCCGTAATGAATTGCCTTCACCAAGTCAAAAAGGAAATGATCTTTCGCCGCAGCAGATGGAAATTCTTCATGACATAATAAAAGCCTTCGGTTGACAATCGACTTGAGGCATAGTGCGAGTGCAATACAAACGGTTATTTAAGTATGACCCTCAATGCTGGATGCCCAGTGTTGAGGGTCATGTTATTTGCGGCCACACCGATTTCGTTACAAGTTTTCTCTACTTTGATACAAAATCGTGGACTTTGATTGCTTATTGTGCTTTGATGCTATCAATAGTTAATCTAAGAATTAAGGTGGACGTAACAATTTCGTGTCTTTTGTTTTTACATGAAAGGGTGATTCCAATGCAGAGTTGAAGAAACGTATAAACAATATATTATATCAAGTAACGGTATGCGATAATCAATAAACTTCAAGGAGAATAAATATGAAAGAGATGACTCGCAAAGAATTTCTTAAACTCACGGGTGCAAGTACCGCATTGTTGGCAATGTCCCATATTATCCCCACTTCGGCATATGCAGACACGTCGAAGATAGATGCTCCATCGGCAGGAATGTATATAAGTGAAGTGGTTGATTTAAGCGGCTTGTCGCCTGTCGAACAGGAAAAAATCCTTACCGAACGTAACATCCCATATGATTCGACAATTACATATGAAAAAATTGTTGTCGAAAGACCTGCAGCGCGAGATTCTTATAAGGGAGTTCCATATCGTTTTCAGATAACGTACGGAAATAAACCTGTAAAAAATGAAAGGAGAAGTGTTGTGAGTCCTGCTGCAGCTGCGGTACTAGACAGAGGTGTTAATATTCTGATTGGATTAACAAAACCCTATATTTGGATTCCATTTACAGCTTCTGGGCTAACTCCCTCTCAGATTTTCATTTACAGTGATCCCAGTCAATACGCATCAACAAATATTTATACACATCTGAAAATTAGACAATGTGAATTTTATAAGGATTACTCATGGCAGCCAAATGCTTTTTTGGAAAGAGCAACCATTGAGGATACGACTGTAACTTATGCGCTGGTAAATCCTAAAACAAAAAGATTTACCTCACAAACTGCAAAGAAGACAGAATATAGAAAAGCTACTCACTATGACAACGATAGCTATATCTTGGAAAAAGCCTACTATTGCTTTGAGCATAATCTTCCGTCTTATAAGGAAAATGCTTGAAAGAAGAATAAAAAATGAAATTCCAAACAAAACTCACATTATGCAAAGCTGTATTCATCTTCATAGCAATAGTCGTATGCGCACTATGGGCATTTGAGTTTCGTATAGCAGCTGTTGTTGTACTTTTGATAGACTATATTTTTGATTTTATAACACGTCGTTGTCCTTTTTGTGGGAAGCACTTTTCAATTGTACTAACAGTGAAAGATCGTTGTCCATTTTGCGGAAAATTATTCGAGTAAATATTTTATGGAAGCAGTGGGTATTCCATGCAGAAATAAATGTGTGTGCTATAAAATGTCAGCCAATTATAGGAAGAGACCTATATTCTCTGTAATGGACAATGGTCAATTATGAAAACTATTGCAAAATGAAAATACGATAGCAATCGTACAAAAACAGAAATCCGGAAACTTTTTTGAGTTATTATGGTTCAAAAAAGTTTCCGGATTTTCTGTAATGCTTTTTGAAGAGCCATTCTGTAACAGCCAATCACATTTCTATGAAAAAAGGTCAATCTTCTAGTCTACCGTGATTGCAGCCAAGTGAGAAATAATGCTCAATCTCACCACTCAGCACAAACTGGACGTACTCCAAGGGATTGTTGTATAGTAGCTAGTCCAGTTCTGCCCGCTGCGCCGGAGTGTTGCTGTACTCGTCCTCTATGGCGATACAATCAATGGAAAGGGTGGTGCCATCTTCAAATCGGGCTTCCACCCGGTTGGTGTCCATGTTGTAGCGGTAGGAAAACACTTTTTGAGAGTGATTATGGTCGAAATTCTGATTTCGTTTCATTTGAATGACTCCTTTAATAATTTTCTGGTTGATTTTTGACGAAATGAGATTCATTTTTGCTTGAGCCGCCCAACCACACTACGATGTAGCTTTGTTCAGCTCTTGCGGTTGCATGATTGATACCAGCACAGCACTGGGATTCACCGTACAGAGCGAGTGAATCCCTGATGCTGTGCTTTTTTATTTGACACGAGGTGAGATTTTATGCGTCAGCCTGATCATGAGTACGAAGAACGGAGCTTTGGAGATATTCAACGTGCAATTGATTTTGAGAACAGTATGAATGACCTTGAATCGCAATTGTATTACCAGCATCTTTCCCCGAAAGAAGTTGCCCAGCAGGTGCTGAAATCCACTTGCCAATTCTACGATGCTGACTGGTGCGGTTTAATTCAGGTCGATCTTGATTTGAATTTGTGGACACCATTCTGGTGGTTCAACGCTGGCGCAACAGACAAGACGATGCTTTTAACCGAAGAATATGAATCCGCTGAATTTCTGGATCGGTGGGTACAAACTGTCCGCAAGGGAATTCCAATGGTCGTCCCGGACGCCGAAGCAACAAAAGAAGCCTATCCTGCGGAGTATAACCTGTACCAGCGGCTTGGCATACGGTCTGTTATTGCCGTTTCTCTGGAACCGCGCCCGGTCGCGCTGCTCGCCGTCCGCAATCCCAAACGGTACATCCAGCAGACCAGTATGCTGCGGATTCTGGCCTATGTGCTGCTTGCATCGTACAACGAACAGAAAATGCTGAATCGGCTCCAAATGGCGTATATTCCTACTTCGATTCAAAGCAGCAAGGACATCTATGTCAGTCTGTTTGGCGAACTGAGCATCAGTACGTCCAAAGGCGTTCTGAAAGAAGCCGATTTTAATTCTCCGAGAATCAGCCGACTGATTTCGTATCTGCTGATCTCCCGCAAAAATGCTATTTCTCCGCAGGAGATCACTCAAACACTCTGGCCGGATGATTCAGACAATCCCGCCAAGAACGTCAAAGGGCTGGTTTACCGTTTACGCCAGAAGTTCAGTATTATTTCGGATGAACCATTGGTTTTATCCTCCGCATCCGGATATCAGCTCAACCCGGAGCTTCACATTATGACAGATTATCAGCGTTTTGATGAACTTGTATCTTCCGCTGTCAGAGCGTCCTCCGTAATCAACAAAGTGGACATTCTCAAAAATGCTCTTGACCTCTATCATGGGAAGGTCTTGTCCTCCGCAGATGGGGAGCATTGGCTCATTCAATTTTCCACAAAATACCATCTTTCCTATATGGGTGCTGTCAGTGAACTGCTGAAGCAGCTGGATTCGCTGCATTCTTATGACTTGCTCAATCAGTACGCCATGAAGTCTCTGACCATCGCTCCGGATAATCCGAAAGCATACTGCTGGCTGATCCGCTCCCTGAAAGCACAGGGAATGAATGAACTTGCAACCAACGAGCTGGCCGCAGCAAAGGAACATCTGACCACGGAAGAATACGAGGAAATCCTTGCATTTGGAGCCAATTGGTAAGAATGATTCCTATAACACTTTCGCAACACCTTCATGTGACTTTCATAACACCTAAAATTTTTCAGAAAGGGGCAAAAATGGCTCCATAACACTTTCATAACACCGCCAGATGACTTTCATAACACCGTCGTGTGATATGCTTACAGGGCACGAATCGATGCCCTGTAAGCTGATCGCACGGCGGTTTTCTTTTTTATAGGCTTCGATGCGTCGGAACAAAAACATATCGAAGCCTGAGATGCATTAAAGGCCGAGGATACTTATACCGCTTTCCATTCTCGGATGGAAAACAGTGTCGGTACCCTTTTCTTTAGTGCATCTCTTTTTTGTTGCCAAGAAAAGCCCGCAAGCTGTCACACAGTGAAGTGTCCTCAACCTCCGCATCCGGCGGAAAGGACACTTCATGTTTCTTTTTGCCCATTTTTCGTGGCTGGAACTGGCCGCACGGTATCCCTAGCAACTCCAAGTTTTCGATTTTTTACGATTTATCGAAAATTTGGAGGTTTGCGATGGCTTTTAATAAGGGCTATGAGTTAAAAAAGTTTGAAGCGCACTGGGAAAAGTTGCGAATCGAGTACGCAGCGGCAGGAATGGCTGAGGATGCCATTCAGAAGATGTACGACTATGACCGTCAGCAGTTCAATTCCGAACGTACCTGCATTGAGCGAACGCAGGAACTTTCAAATTCATCGTTTGAATGCAGTGAGGATGAAACATCACCTCTAATGCAGAAATATATGGAAGCAACAACCATAGTGGATACATATCACGAAACCAAAAGCAGCTTTGCATGGATTGGGGAAATCGAGGACGAACGTCTACTTACTGCACTTGAACATCTGAAAAAAGAGGATTTGGAAATTATCACGTTGTACGCATACGAAGGATATAGTGTTGTTGAATTATCGAAAGTCTATCGAATTGCTCACCAAAACATTAGTAAGCGAATTGCACGAATCACTAAATTTTTGAAGAACTTCGATTTTGAGGGTGCGAAATGACCATTTTCGTCGGCTACCTAGTGAGGGGACAATTTCAAAAGTGGCTCTCTCCGCTGGCGAAACGTCCACACTCACGAACCTTGAAAATTGAAGAGTTCAGTTGTTTGGTACTTCGATAATGATACTTCCGTAATTCGCGGCCCGGTCAGAATGTAGGCGGGGTGGCTGAAATGCCAATGAAGCGGTACAAGTCCGCTGCCGAACGATTCCCCACTCGCAGGGAGCCGAGGGCGAATATGCGAGACCTTAACATATTTTATCAGGAGCGGCCGGATGCCGTTTTCGGTCTCCGGTCACTCCTGTTCTTTTACATATTTATCCGCCATTCACTTTTTACCGATACGGAGGACTGCTCAAATGGATGAGTTGAATCCTACGGTGCGCGAACAGGAGATCTACGAGGAGATGGAACTGACCCCGGAAATGATCAAGTCCATCCGAACCCTCTGTGCAACCTGTCTGCGACATTTCGTAGAAGCCAAGGCTTTCAAAATTGCTATCGTGCCGAGTGCAGACAACAGCATGGACACTTGCACTGTCTGTCAGACCCGGCGTGGTTACGATTATGTTGTAATGCACCGTTGATACCGGTGCTTTATCTCAGTCATCGAAGGAGATGATGTGTATCGTATAAAAAGAATTGCTCCCATACTTCAACAGAAACCTGCTGCCTAGGAGGTGCAGTGGGTTTCTTACATATCCAAACGGAGGTTTCGCAATTTGGAATCTACTTTGAAATTCCAACGCGGAGACATCTACTTCGTTCGACTTGACAACCGCACGGGTTCCGAACAAAGCGGAACCCGTCCAGCGGTCATCTTACAAAATGATGTGGGAAACTCCTGTTCACCGACATTGATCGTTGCGACTTTGACAAGTAAGACAGAAAAGAAAGCTGCGCAGCCGACGCATTGTCTGGTGGAACCGGAGGGGCTGGAGCCGTCCATTGTTCAGGCCGAACAGATTTTCACCATCGACAAGAGCCGTGTCCAGAATTTTGCAGGGCACCTCACCCCGGAAGAAATGAGCCGGGTCGATGATGCTGTGAAAATTAGCCTTGCTCTGAACCCAATGGGAAGCATCCAAAAGCTCAAACCTATCGTCCGTTCTACGGCAGCTTACGCACCGCCAGAAGTAGTTGACGGTAAGCCGCCTGTCTATCCCTACACTCCTATCAAATCCGATTTTGAGGATGCAGGAACAGTCGAAGAAATGATGTTATACACCGAACTGCAATCCGCTGTTCACGCAATGATCCAGCGGCTCGAATACAGCTTCACCTTTAATCCCAGCTTGCTCACCAGCCCGAAGCGTAAGAAGCAAGTGACTGAGATTTTGACCGAAGCTGAAAAATACATTTGGCGAATTAAGGAGGAAATCAGATGCGCCTGAAGAATGACACTGAAAATTTTGCAGCTTCCTTCAATATCACCCCGCCTTACCAAATGAGGGTGATTCACAGCAGTAAGCTGATCTATCCCCGTGAAATCTACCAGCGGGGTGTGCAGCGTAAGCGGGTGGAACTGATTGCTGCTGACTTCAACGAATACGTTGCGAATGAGCCGAAGATCAGCTTCCGCAACGGCAAGTATTATGTGGTGGATGGCCAGCACACCATCGAAGCGCGCATCCTTCGTAACGGCGGCAGAGCCTTGCCGATTCTCTGCAAGGTCTACACCGGTATGACCATGCAGCAGGAAGCTCTGCTCTTTGCCGAGCAGAACGGCCATTCTGCCCCTTTGTCTGCGGGCATCAAGCTGCGAGCAAAGGTTGCGGGCGATGATGCTCCTTCCAAAGAATTTCTCGCTGCTACCAACCGGGTGGGGCTGGCATTCAACTATGACAGTTTGCAGTTGAGCGATTACCGTATCAGCTGCGTGGGCACCGCTCTCAAGCTGTACAATCAGATGGGTGAAAAGATCTACTGCGAAGCCCTGCGGTTGATTGTGGCTGCTTGGGGAGGTAAGCCGGATTCGTTTCGTGCATCTGTTCTGCGTGGTATGATGCACTTTGTGGAGTTGTATCACGGCGAGTTCAGCGAGGAACGGCTGGTTCGTGCGCTTGGCAGCGTCCATCCCATGGAGATTTACCGTGTTGGCAGGGATAACCCTGCAAAGCTGCCCGGATGGAAGAAATACGTTTTTCCCATCTACATGGCTTACAACGGCAAAGGCCGCAAGGACGCCTTGCCGATGAAGTTCTAAAACATATTTCCTATGCCAAGAGGCACCTGCAAGCTGTGGGTGCCTCTTATTACATAATTATATCGCGCTATCGCTACTTTTGAAAGAAGGGCTAGATATGACCAATATGAATGTGATTCCTGTGTCGCAGGATTCGTATATCGTTAATGGCTGCAAAGTGAAAATCACTTATGCAGAAGATGGTGACAGCATGGAGGTTCTTCAGAAACTGATTCATGATACCCTCCGCGAAGAAGCCAAGAATTACAATTGAATCGACATCCTTGCAACAAGGATAGTCCAGCACTAAAATAATGGTACAGTTGATGCAGCAACCAATTCAAACAAACGAGTGTGCGCACGGTATCGTTGTTTTAGTTTTACATAGGAGTGACAACGATGAAAAAACGTGTATATACCTTATACCGCGTTTCGACCATTGGACAGGTCGAAAAGGATGACATACCCATGCAAAAAGAAGCCTGCCACGAATTTGCAGAACGGCAGGGCTGGGAAATCGTCAAGGAGTTTTCCGAAAAAGGCGTTTCCGGTTTTAAGAAATCTGCAAAAGACCGCGATCAGCTCCAGCTGCTTCAGCAGGCTGCTGCTGCCGGAGAGTTTGATGTTCTGCTGGTGTTCATGTTTGACCGTCTGGGTCGGCGTGACGACGAAACGCCCTTTATCGTGGAATGGTTCACGAAGCAAGGGGTCGAGGTCTGGAGCGTAAATGAAGGTCAGCAGCGTTTTGATTCCCATGTCGATAAGCTGATGAACTACATCCGCTACTGGCAGGCATCCGGCGAAAGTATCAAAACTTCTATCCGTACTCGCACCCGTATAGAACAGCTTACAGAGGAAGGTCACTATACCGGTGGAACGGTTGCTTTCGGGTACAAGCGTGTAAAAAAGGGTCGCGTGAACAAGAAAAATCAGGAAGTCTGTGAGCTGGAAATCAACGAGGAAGAAGCAGAGATCGTCCGTCTGATATTCCAGAAATACGTTTATGAAGGCTACGGTGTAAAGCGAATCTGCAACTACCTTGTAGAGAACAACATCATGGGACGGAACGGCAAGAACATCCCGACCACGACTCTGGTTCGGATGGTGCGAAATAAAACCTATCTGGGCTACCTCATCAACGGCAACGTCGAAAAGGAATGCCCGGAATTGAGGATCATCGAGCCGGAAGTATTTGAAAAGGCTCAGGAGCTGCGGGATGCTCGTCGCAGAGAGAAGGGCGAAGACTCTGATAGTTACAGTCCTCATGCTCTGCTTTGTGGGAAGGTGTTCTGTGCACACTGCGGAAATCGCCTGAACATCACGAGCAGCGGACGCACCAGACTGCGTGCGGATGGCTCCACGGTGAAGGAAAAGCGGTTCCGTTATAGCTGCCATTATAATGTACGGCATCCGGGTCAATGCGATGGACAGTCCGGCTACGGTGTAACAAAACTGGACGCAATCGTAGAGCGTATCGTATGCACCAAGTTTTCGGAGATTTTAGAGTGTTCCAAAAGCAAGCTGCTTCAGGATATGCTTCGCAAGGACATGGAAGTAGCGCAGAAAGAAGTATCACGCGCAAAGAGTGAACTCGACCTCAAGGATGACGAACGGAATGCATTGAAGGATGAAATGATTCGCGTCATCCGGGGAAAGAGCAGCATTGACCGTGATATGATCCAGCAGCTTCTGGATGAAAATCAAGCTGCGATCCAAGCAGCACAGGACGCCCTGACCGCTGCACAGAACAAGCTGGAGGAGATTGAGCAGGAAAACAAGAAAGCTGAAAATGATTGCAGCAATCTGTTCACTTGGGCAAGCACCTATCAGAACGCATCCTTTCAGCAGCGGCAGGCAATCCTCAACCAGTTCATCAAGGAAGTCCGTGTTGGACGGGATTATGATATTGAGATCATCCTCAATGTTCCACTGGAGGAGTTTGAAGAATTTAAGAGTCATTCACTCTCGGTGCGTACTCCGAGTGGGCGGAAAACGGACCTTAAACAAGCACCCGTTAGGGGGCTGGGTACTCCGAATGGGGGAATCGTCGTTTTTGACAAAACTTCTGGTGAAGCTATGAACATTATGCCGAAAAGTTCGGCACACGTCACTTTGCGCTGTCAAGACGAATGATGCACGATTTTGCAAAGAACGGCAAAAAGAAACGCCGTATCGTTTAACACGATACGGCGTTTTATGGACTCGAAGGGAGTCGAACCCTCGACCTTTCGGATGCGAACCGAACGCTCTCCCAACTGAGCTACGAGCCCATATTTAAGCCCCCAAAAACCGCTTGGGGGCGCGTGGTATATAACTCCAGATTGTTTAAGGACCGCATGGGCTCCCAGCTGAGCTATAGGCCCATATTTAGGGGCGTGACGCGGTTGGGCGACCAACCGACATACTCCCCATTTGAATGCCCACAACTCTGTGGGGCACAAAAGCGATACGCTTGCACTCCCAGCTGAGCTATAGGCCCATATTTGTTTTTCGGAACGAGAACAGTGTAACTCTTTTAGAAGGATTTGTCAAGAACTTTTCACCCGGGCGGTCTGCGGGGAACGTCCGGGTGGATCTGCCGCGCCGTTTTTTAAAAAAACGACAGATCCTTTCGTAAAAATAACAGTGGCTCTCAGAGAAAAAGCGTGCTACAATAATGCTGAGACTTTCGTACATAAAAAGTCTATCACCCAAAGTCAGGAGGACAACGGTTATGGAATTTACTAAGGTCGTTGCAGAGCGTTATTCCTGCAAGAATTTCAGCACACGCAAGGTAGAAGCCGAGAAGCTGACGGAGATCCTGGAGGCGGGGCGGCTGGCCCCGACTGCCAAGAATTTTCAGGAGCAGCGCATCTATGTGCTGCAGTCGGAAGAAAGCCTGGCGAAGCTCGACAAGGTGACGCCCTGCCGCTATGGCGCGCCTACCTGCCTCGTCGTGGCCTTCGATAAAAACAGCGTCTTTCCTTATCCCGGCGGAAAGCGGGACTCCGGCGTGGAGGATGCCGCCATCGTGGCGACCCACCTGATGCTGGCCGCCGCCAACGCAGGTGTGGACAGCTGCTGGCTCAACTTCTTCGACCCGGATGAGCTGGCCAAGGAGCTGGGCCTGCCGGAAAATGAAGAGGTCCTGATGATCCTCGACCTCGGCTATGCCGCAGAGGGCGCAGGGCCGCTGGCAAACCACGGCTCGAGAAAGCCCCTGTCCGAGACGGTCACATACCTGTAATACCAAAAAACACCCGGAGATGCCTCCGGGCGTTTTTGCGTTATTGTCCGACGATTCGCCAGTGTTCGGGCCTGTTGTAATCGGTGGTCACGCCGTCGTCGGTATACATCCGGTAGGGCGCAGGCTGGCCGTCGGGCGCGAAGCGCCAGAAGGTGAGGGCCGTATCGTTCAGCTGGGCGGTGTTGGCGGCGGGCTGTGCCACCGGTACGGTGTGGCCCGGACGGATGAAGAGCAGCACCTCGCCAAGTTCGCAGGGCAGATAGTGCCGCCCGGCGGGCAGAACTTCCTCATCGTAGTCGGAGACGCTGCGCAGACGCAGCATCTTCATCCCCTCAGGCAGATAGACCGTCCGGCCATGGGCGTTCTGGGTGTGGACGGGTGCGACCATCAGGCCCTCGCCAAGAAGCAGCTGGTCGTCCACCTCCCGGGCGTCGGGGTCGGCAGGGGAGTCAAAAGCCAAAGGCCGGAAGTAAGGTGCGTCCTCAAGCGCGGCCTTCATGAACTCACTGTAGAGGTAGGGCAGGAGGGCATACCGCAGATTCAGCATATTGCGGATGGCGGGCAGAACATCGGTAAAGCGGTAAAATTCCTGCTCCCGGCTCTCAGCGTCGGCGTGGTTGCGCATGAGAGGGGTGAACAATCCGAACTCGAGCCAGCGGAGCGCTAGATCGGGGGTGGTGTCCTCACTGAAACCGCACAAATCGGCACCGCTGTAGAGGAAGCCGCACATCTGGACGGCAGGCATCATCTGGATGTTGGCCAGCAGCTGGCTCCACGAGGAGTGGTTGTCGCCCAGCCAGATCCCGCCCCACCGGTGGGCGCCGATGATGCTGCTGCGGCAGTAGAGCAGGGTGCGCTGGCCGGGACGCAGGGTCTGGAACGCCTCGCCGGCAGCACGGGTCATGCAGCCGCCGTAGAGGTTGTGGACGCGGTCGGGGCGCACCCGCCCGGCCCGAGGCCC
>OAWB01000352.1_pt1 | contig 33863 bp, 34 predicted proteins | sample 1550621 | NCBI WGS metagenome assembly OAWB01 (sample SAMEA2580107, study PRJEB22360) | human gut metagenome | biome: human gut; feature: human-associated habitat; material: faeces | place: Denmark | collected 2008/2010
TGGCGATCAAATCGGCAAATGTAGATGCCATAAAACCTTTCATCTCACTCATTCCCCGGAGCATGCCGTCAAACACAAACTTTACACTGACCAATGCATAGAACGGGGCATTGATCCTCAGAAAAGAGATACCTGCTCCCATGCTCTTTACAGCCTGCGCAGAGCTCCCTTCAAGAAACAGCCCCATAGCCTGGCGGCTGAAGATCAGACATGCCGCAGAGAAGACCGCTGCCATAGCTACAATGATCTTAAGGCCCGCTGCCGTTCCCTCCTTCGTCCGCTGCCACTTTCCGGCTCCCGCATTCTGGGCCGTAAAGCTGGACACCGCGTTTCCGATGGTTCCAAGCACTGACAGGATGAAGATCTGTATTTTAAATCCCCCTGAATAACCTGCTACCACCACTGAACCAAAACTATTGATCCGCCCTTGTACGAACAGCTGTCCAACGGATACAAAGGACTGCTGCATGATACTCGGTACCGCGATCCATGTCATTTTCCTCAGCAACAGAGGGCTGAACTTCTGGTAGCTTGGCACCTGGATCTTGGCATTCTTTCGGAATACGGTCACCACCGCCAGGACGGAAGCGATTCCCTGGGCAATAAAGGTCGCCCAGGCAACCCCTGCGACACCCATAGAAAACGTGGTGACAAACAACACATCCAGGATGATGTTCAGCACCGAAGAAAAGATCAGAAAGATCAGCGGTGTGATAGAATCACCCAGCGCAGTAAAAATGGCATTTGCACCGTTATAAAGCATCAGGAACAAGATGCCCATGATATAAATCCTCAAATACAGAGCCGAATCCTCAAATATATCAGATGGGGTGGACATGGCACTCATCATCCATCTGCATCCTGCCAGCCCCAGCACTGTCAGAATAACACTCATGATCACAATTGTAATGACTGCCGTAGAAATACAGCTTTTTACTCTTTTATATTTTTTGGCTCCGAAAAAGCCAGATATCACAACGTTGACTCCCATGCCTGTTCCCACGGCCACAGCAATAAAAATAACCGTGATCGGCTGGGAAGCACCCACAGCTCCCAGTGCACCTACTCCGATAAACCGGCCGGCCACAATGCTGTCCACAACACTGTAGACCTGCTGGAATATCATACTCAGGATCATTGGGAGTGCAAATTTTCCGATGACCTCAAAAGGAGTCCCTACTGTTAAATCTTTCATTTCTTCCTCTCTTTTTGCACGCATGGCACACAATTTATTACATTCAAAAACCCCTCTATCAATTTAGAGGGGTTTGTCATAACTTTAACTATTCTATTTAAGCAAACTTGCCTGTGTCAATCTTAACTCCAGGTCCCATTGTAGATGTGATTGTCACATTCTTGAAATACTGACCTTTTGCTGCTGACGGTTTTGCTTTGATAATAGCATCTATTAACGTCTGGAAGTTGTCCGCTAACTGTTCTTCTGTAAAAGAAGCTTTACCTACTGGTACATGAATAATGTTGTTCTTGTCCAGTCTGTATTCGATCTTACCAGCTTTGATATCTTCGATTGCTTTTGTCACATCCATAGTTACTGTTCCGGCTTTCGGGTTTGGCATTAAACCTTTCGGTCCAAGGTCACGTCCTAAACGTCCTACAATACCCATCATATCCGGTGTTGCAACAACAACATCAAAGTCAAACCAGTTTTCTTTCTGGATCTTCGGGATCAGTTCTTCTGCTCCGACAAATTCTGCCCCTGCTGCCTTTGCTTCTTCTGCTTTTGCATCTTTTGCAAATACAAGGACACGAACTTTTTTACCAGTACCATGAGGCAGTACAACTGCTCCACGGATCTGCTGGTCAGCCTGACGTCCGTCTACACCAAGACGGAGATGTGCTTCGATTGTCTCATCAAATTTGGCATTTGCTGCCTGTTTCACTACAGATACTGCTTCCTGTACATCGTAGAGCTTTGTTCTGTCTACTAATTTGGCAGCTTCTGCATATCTTTTTCCTTTTTTCATTCTAAAAATACCTCCTGTGGTCATATCGGGAGCAACCCTCCCACTTTCTAAATATTATATTTAGGAAGTTACACTCGACTAAGCGTTCAGGCTTCGTCTTCGACTCGCCTTCACTGAGTCTCGGTAACGGCTTTCACACTAAACTCGGCCTGCGCTGGCTTGCCCTCATTAAGTGTTCAATGCCTATTCTTCCACTTCGATTCCCATGCTTCTTGCTGTTCCTGCAATCATGCTCATTGCAGCTTCGACAGATGCAGCATTTAAATCTTTCATCTTGGTCTCAGCAATCTGCTGTAAATCTGCTTTGGATACTGTTGCGACTTTCTTTCTGTTCGGCTCTCCGGATCCTGACTGGATCTTGCAGGCTTTCTTTAATAAAACCGCTGCCGGAGGAGTCTTTGTCACAAAACTGAAACTTCTGTCCTGGTATACTGTGATCACAACAGGAATTAACAGGTCTCCCTGATCTGCTGTCCTTGCATTAAATTCCTTTGTGAACTGTACGATATTTACACCGTGCTGACCAAGTGCCGGTCCTACTGGCGGTGCTGGTGTTGCCTTTCCTGCCGGAATCTGAAGTTTAATATATCCTTCTACTTTCTTTGCCATAATCGTTAACCTCCTGATGATTGTGGTAATTACGGGAGATATCCCTCCCACCTTGTTACGTGCAGAGGTCTTGTTATTTACTCTGCTTTTTTGATATCTAAGAAATCAATCTCTACTGATGTGGCACGTCCAAACATTTCTACCTCGATAGTCACTGTCTGTTTGTGCTCATTCACCGTGGTAACTGCACTTGTCGTACCTTCCCAAGCACCGGAAGTAACAACAATGATATCCCCTACTTCAACATCAATATCAATTTTTTCCTTCTTAGGCGTTTCTTCGTTTGTACCGCCGACACTGATTCCCAAAGGCCGCATCTCAGCCGGGGTCAATGGAACCGGTTTGGATCCAGGGCCTACAAAGCCTGTCACACCTCTGGTATTCCTGACAACATACCATGTGTCGTCATTCATGACCATGTGGATCAGCACGTATCCTGGGAACATCTTCTTGGAAACCTGTTTTTTTACACCATTCTTCAGTTCCGTTACATCCTGAAGAGGCACCCGGACTTCTAAGATCTGATCTTGAAGCTTACGGTTCTCGATCGTCTTCTCAATATTCGCTTTTACTTTATTCTCGTATCCGGAATAGGTATGAACTACATACCAATTTGTTTCTGTCATATGCTCTCCTTACCTTTACCCTACTAACATCTTTATTCCATATTGAAGTCCCAAATCCAGAACAGCAATAATAATACCAATGATAATAGCACACACGACCACAACGCCGGTTTCTTTGGCAATGCGTTCTTTAGAAGGCCAGATGATTCTTCCGAATTCAGATTTCAATTCTTTGAACCAGCTGGTTTTGCTTGATTTGCTGGTATTCTTCATGTTCTCACTTCCTTAAATAAACGTGCATTACTTAGTTTCTTTGTGTAATGTGTGTTTTTTACAGAACTTGCAGTATTTTTTTGTTTCCATACGTTCCGGATGTGTTTTCTTATCCTTCATCATATCGTAATTACGCTGCTTACATTCTGTACATTCTAATGTGATTTTTGTGCGCACAACTTCCACCTCCATTGTTTTTAAAATAAGGCATAAAAAAAAGACCTCTTCCAACGCTAAAGTCTAGCTTACACATTGTAGCATGGAAGAGGCCGGCCGTCAAGCCTTGTTTTACCTTATGTACAGCACTTTTTTACCTTGCTCCAGGGATTTTTTTACATCGATCACATTCTGGTTTGAACTGCCCCTCCAAAGAAGAGCTGTGTCTTTTAAGTCCTCCACGAACGGTCCGTCCACCAGCACGTCCACATTTTTCACAGAATTTAGCATTTGGACATCCTCCCACTGGAATCCAGTATACATCCATATGGTCTTCTCTGGGAACTTTCCCTTGAATTCAAGGATCAGCTCTTCTACCGTCTCCCGGTTCTCTGGGTGCAGCGGATCTCCTCCGCTTAGGGTGAGCCCGCTGATGTAATCCTTGTCAAGTGCCTCAAACAGCTCCTCTTTGGCCGCCTGGTCAAACTCCACGCCTCCCTGGATGTCCCAGGTCACTGGATTATGGCAGTTTCTGCACTGATGAGTACAGCCCGCCACCCACAGGACGGCCCTCAGACCGTCTCCATTTAACATATCGTCCTTCGTAATGTTATGGTACCTCATGTCTTCCCTCTCTATGCTAATATCATCCACAGCCCCGCCGCCGCAAACACAAGGAATGGCAGGAGACGTTCTGTCCCCAGCAGCGAAATGAGCGGCTGCGGTATGTAAATGTCCTCAGGATTTGATGGATCCAGGAGTACTTCTGTCTCCTGACCCTCTTGAAACTCTTCTTTTTCTCTATTTCTGTACAGCCACAGCACCGAACTGTATTCCTTTCCCTCATATGTATAAGTAAATACAGGATTGTTCATCTTTAAATTCAGATAATTTACATATGGCTTCTGGCCGGAGCATACCGCTTTTACAGTGACAGAATACTGGCGCCTCTTCAGAAACTGCTTTGCAGCCGGCCGAAATAAGATCCCTATTCCTATGATCAAAAGTATGCTTCCAACATAAACCATAGCAGCCATCCTTTCTACATAGATACCCTGTCAGCGATCTCCGCCATCTTGGCATCATTCAGTCTTGTATCTCCCTTTACTCTGGAATAAGAAAGGTAGCCGTTCATCCGATCGATCTTGGTCAGGTTCTTGCTTCCGCAGACCGGGCATACTTCCATCTCCAGTTCTTCATGGCCACATTCATCACAGTATGACAGAGAAAGATTAACTCCTTCGTAGTACCCCAGGTCCATGGCACGCCTTACCAGTGTTTTAATAGCATCTTTGTTGTAGCTGACTGGATACTTCACGTATTGGATCTTTCCGCCGTTACATTTCTCCCAGAAACGTCCTTCAAGATTCTGTTTTTCGATAGGTGTCAGCTCTTCTGATACATGGCAGTGGAAGGAATTGCTCACATACTCCTTGTCCGATACATTCTCAATAACTCCATATTTTTTCCTAAACTGTTTTACCTGCAGTCCGCACAGGTTCTCCGCCGGTGTACCGTAGATAGCATACAGATGTCCGTCCGCTTCTTTAAATTCTGCTACCTGATCATTGATATAATTAAGAACCTCCAGGGCAAACTCCCCGTCCTCCGCAATAGACTTTTTGTTGTGGAGCTGCTGCAATTCGTTGAGGGCTGTGATGCCAAAGGATGCCGTGGCAGATTCAAGCAACGGCTTGATCTTGTCGTGGAGTCCCAGATGCCCCCCTAAAAATCCTCCTTCACAGTACGCCAGAGGATTGGTGGATGCCTTCATCTCTCCCAGATAATCGTAAGTCCTTATATGGAGTTCACGGATCAGATTCAGGTAATAGTCCAATACCTGGTAAAAGTCCTTGCTCTCCTGCTTTGCCTTTGCATAGATCATCGGCAGATGCAGGCTCACAGCTCCAATATTAAACCTCCCCACAAAGACAGGCTCGTCCGTCTCGTCCAAAGGTTTCGCTCCTCCCTTTTCGTACCAAGGAGATAAAAATGCCCTGCATCCCATAGGACTGACAATCTTTCCATATCTTTTGTACATATCAGGTACATAACCCTCGCCTGTAAGACTCAGCCAGTCCGGATACATGGTCTTGCTGGAACAGCGGATACCCGCCTCGAACACATCCTCCAGTTCTCCGCCCGGTCCGTGCAGCTTCTCGTCATAAAGAAACACAATCTTCGGAAACAGCACCGGTTTTTTATGTCCCTTTTTGCCCTGGCCTTTTCTTCTGACATCCAGCATGGTGATAGATGCCATCTTTGCGAAACGTCCGGTCCCGGTTCCTGCGGACACTGTGATGAACGGATAGTCTCCCCGGCTGGAAGACACACTGTTAAACTTATACTCCAGCCCCTGGAATCCCTGGCAGAACTCTTTCTGCACGTCCTTTAAAGACTCCTCTTCCGCCCTTTCCCGGGAAAGCCCCAGTGATTCATACTTTTGGATCCCTTTTTCATAGGACTTTTCAGCGTATGGTTCCAGGATCAGTTCAATATTCGGCACGGTAAACCCACCGTACTGCTGGCTTGCGGCGCTCAAAACGATATCTCCGATGACATCAAACGCTACATCCAGTGTCTTAGGTTCATTGTACCATAGATTGCCCATCTCAAAACCGCCTTTTAACACGGCCTCCACGTCAAACAGACAGCAGTTCATCGTATCTCTCCTGGCCGACATATCATGAATATAGATATAGCCGTCCCGGCAGGCCTGAATCTCTTCCGTGGTCAAAAAGAACTTTTGGTACAAGGATTTATTCAGTTCATTAAAGATCAGACTCCTTTTGGTGGATACCAGGGCACTGTCCGTGTTGCTGTTTTCTTTGTCTCCGATGTACATGATGGACTGGCTCTTTTTGTAGACGTCATCTAACATCTCCACAAAATCCTGCTTATAGTTGCGGTAGTCCCGGTAGCTTTTGGCCACATCTGGATTCACTCTCTCAAGAGCTCCCTCCACTACATTGTGCATCTCTGTGATATGTACTTCTGATTTTCCAAGTTCATCCACCCTTACCTTGACAAACCTACAAATCTCCTCAAGTTCCTCATCCGTAAACTTAACAAGTGCGCGGTAGGCTGATTTATTCACCGCAGTGACCACTTTTTGTATATTGAATTCTTCTTTTGTTCCGTCTTTTTTAACTACCCGTAACATACCTGCTCCTCCCTGACTGTTCCCAAAGCATTGTCCTGCCTGCGGTATATCCTGCATGACGCAGGAGACACCGCAGGCAGGGGCTCATTGCTATTATTTTCAAAACGAAGTGGGAAATCCCACTTTCTTTAATGGTCCTCTCACCCTTTGAGAGGCTTATCCACTTTATGCGCCATAGGCGGTTTGACAAAGCCAAATACCTTCTTTGCGCATTTTGTTCGTTAAACATTCCAATGGAATAAAAAACACAATATCTAGTGTTGTAAATCAATTACTTGTACTATATTGTGTGTGAATGTCTCCATCTTATCATTTCATACCAGACAAGTCAAGGCTGAATTGTGTCACCTTCTGCCGTAAATCCTGCCAAGGCTCAGATCCTTGGGCTTTTTTACTTTTGGAGAACTTTCAATACCTTTTGCCATGTATTCCCCGAAGGAGATCGGCAGGTTCTTTTCAATGGAAAACAGTTCTTTTAGTGTCTTCCTGCTTTTCAGAACCAGAACGGATTTGGCAATATCCGAATGGTCTAAAAGTTCCTCTATCATAGTATCATCCATTTGTCCGTTGGTAAATACGATCACTTTTAAATGTCCAAAATTTAATTTCTTAGGCTGGGAGCGTTCAAACTTCTGATTGGCATCATTCAGGGATTTACCTGTGTAGACAATAGACTTAGATGGTACTTTTGTCCCCTGGTTGTCCTGGGCCTTCGTAAAATCAGCACAGGAATAATCAATCAGATAGCCATGTTCCGTCTTTTCAATCCCCATAGCCAGCACATAGCTGCTGTCCTCGATATCTCCAGCCTCCTTACACCCCGCAAGGCCCATACACATACATAAGGTCAGGACAAGGCTAAGGATGATCTTCTTCATGGGCGCCTCCTCTCCGTTCTATCCAAAACAGGATTAAGGGAATAAAGATTCCCAGCAGCAGATTCCCAAACAAAAACATGGAAATAAAATTCTCCCAATAGCGGATGGCCGGGATCAAAATTCCTGAAATCAAAAACAATCCTCCGTAGGAGATCCATCTACCCCATTTCTTTCTGCCTGGAAACGCTTTTTCAAAGCTCCAGTTCCCATAAAACAGATAACCGCTCAGCACACAGAATACCCCTACGATCCAGAAAGCGATCAGAAAAATGTCCAGTCTTGCCATGATGCCTCCCGGCATGGCCACATTCTGTGCCATTGAGATGACAGGAAAAGAATCTCTTTTAATCATGGCAAGTCCCAGACTGCCCGCAGTGGCTGCAAAAACTCCTGCTGACAAAAGAATCATTCCCAGAAGTGTCTGCTTCTTCATACCCTTTTCTTTCATATGCCCCTGATAAAACCAGACCAGCTCCATAGGATGGAACAAGGCCAGTACATAGAGTCCTCCCACCACCAGGTTTTTCGGCTCAAACTGCCGGATCAAAAACGGCTGTACTGAAAATTCGGTCATACTAAGAAGGAGAATAAAGATGAATGGGATAAGGATAAACCAAAACAATCCTTCCATGACTCTGCCTCTGTCGTCTAAACCTTCTCCATTCATTCGGAATGCCAAAAAGATTACCGGCAGGCCGATCCAATAGATATTCATGTAAGGTAGAAGAAAAGTCCTTGCTAAGATCAGCATATAACCATAAAAAAATGCGGCGTTTACAAAAAACCTTACATAATAAATAAAAGAAATCACCCTGTGTTTCTCCAGGACCTGTTCCATGGTGAGGGATCCTTCTGTCTTTTGTACTATCCAAGGGTAGCACGCAGCTGCCAAGGCACCCAGGATCACAGTATAAAGACCAATCTGGCCGGATGTTAAAACGGCGGCCTGAGGAAGGAACATTCCCACTCCGCAGAACGTTTCCAGAAGAAAGATCCTGCTGCCCTGTTTTTTAGAGATTTCAAGATTTGCCGTCCACATGATCTTCCCTCCTTCCCTGTCTCTTTTTTGCTCCGTCTTTTGTAAACCATGGCCTGAAGATCATACTCCTTATAGGCCTACGAATAAGATAGTCTTCCCACGGGTCCGTCTCTTCCACTGTGGCGGAAACTGTCGGAAACAAATATGGGATTCCATAGCTGGTCAACTTCATTAAATGAATCGCGATGGCGAGGAAGCCCAGGAAAAAGCCATAAAGCCCCCATATGGCACAGGCGATCATGATAGAAAATCTTAAAAGACGAAAGACCCCCGCAAAGCTTTCATTCGGTATGGAAAACGATGCGATCGCCGTAAACGCAACCACGATCACCACAATAGTGCTGACTATATTGGCGTCCACTGCCGCCTGTCCCACGATCAGCCCGCCGACGATTCCGATGGTCCCGCCAAGCTGGCCCGGAAGCCGTATCCCCGCCTCCCTTAACAACTCAAAGGCCAATTCAAGGAGCAGAACCTCCACGACCACAGGGAAAGGCACGCCTTCCCTGGCCGATACAATGGACAGCATAAACGGTGTAGGCAGGATCTCCGGATGATAATTTGCAATTGCAATATAAAATCCCGGCAGCCCAATGGCAATAAAGGAGGACAAATACCGAAGAATCCTCGCAAATGTGGCCACCTCCCACCGATTATAATAGTCATCACTGGCCTGAAAAAAGATATTTAACGTTACCGGCAGAACAATCACTTCCGGTGAATTGTCCACCACCAGGACTACCCTGCCTTCCATTAGGCCGCTGGCAGCCTTATCCGGCCTCTGCGTCAGCTGGTACTGGGGAAAAGGTGTCTTCGTATCCTGCTCCATGAGCTGCTCCAGCATTCCGCTGTCAAAAATACCGTCAATGTTCAGCTCATCGAGCTGCTTTCTTATCTCTTTGACCACTTCATCCCTGGCAAGATCCTCAATATACATCAAGGCCACATCCGTTTTACTTCTCGTACCGATCCGAAGCTGTACCACCTTCATCCTGGTATCCCTGACTCTTCTGCGGATCAGTGCCGTGTTGGTCCGAAGGCTCTCATTAAAACTGTCCTTCGGGCCGATCATGGCTACTTCCCTGTCAGCCTCCTGCACTCCTCTTGTGGGAAAAAACTTGCTGGATATAAAGATCGCCTGTTCCATCCCGTCAAAAAACAATACCGTGTCTCCTGACAAAACTGCAGTGACAGCCTCATCCATCGTAGCGATCATTTTCCGGTCTGCGCTCTCTATGACCCACGATGTCACAGACTCCTTCAGGGGCTGCAACGGTTCCTTAAGAAGAGGTTCCAGCACATTTTCCTGAATCATATCAGCTTTTGCAAGCCCGTCGGTATAGATCACATACATGCCGGTATTTTTTCTCTTCCCTACGTTAAACTTTTTCTTTACAATATCATTACAGTCAGAAAATACTGCTTCTAGATAAGCAATATTCAGTTCCAAATTTTTGGATATCCTGCCCTTCATCTTATGATCTCTATCATGAAATCGGTCCATTTTCACACCACCTTTTTAAAGTAGTATGGGCAAAAAAAAGAACTCTATGCGTATGCACAGAGTCCTTCTTAAAGCTTTTAAGCTCTCTTTTCTTCTTCCTGGATCTTTTTGATCACAGTCTCTTCCTGATTGTCAATGTGGCGCTTCATGATCTCCTGAGCACCCTTTTTGTCACCACTGAACATAGCATCCACCAGTTCTTCGTGCTCTTTCATGAGCACCGCATGGTATTCCGTATCCTTAACATATTCCAGCCGATACCGGTAGATCTGTTCTCTTAGGTTATTGATGATCTGTATCAGCCTTTTGTTCTTGGTAGCTTCAAATACGGCATCATGAAATTCCACGTCACAGTCTGCGATCCTCGGATTGTCGCCTGTGGTGATGGCTTCCCGGAAATTGTCAAGAGCGGTCTTGATCTTCTCTCTGGAATCATCGTCCAGCCGCTCCGTCGCAAGTCCTGCCGCCAGTTCCTCCAGTGAGCTTCTCACCTCCAGTACATCTCTTAAATCCTTCTCCGTGATCCTGGCCACTTCCGCACCCTTTCTCGGAATCATGACAACCAGACCCTCAAGCTCCAGCTTCCGTATCGCCTCTCTGACTGGTGTACGGCTCACTCCCAGCCGATTCGCCAGGGCGATCTCCATCAGCCGTTCCCCGGGCACAAACTCTCCGGTAATGATCGCCTGCCTCAGTGTATTAAATACTACATCCCTGAGAGGCAGATATTCATTGACATTTACTTTTAATTTATCACTGCTCATCTTTCGTTCCCTCCAATTATGATTCTCTATTGACCGGCGGCACCACATAGGCCTGCTTTACATCGTCAAAGGATTTGAGATTGGCAAGCGCTGTGCGCGCCTTGTCCTCCGAAGCAAAAATACCGAAAACCGTCGGTCCGCTTCCGCTCATAAGGGCATTCTCCGCCCCCTGCTCCAGCAGAAAACTTTTAATCTCATCAATCACAGGATGTCTTGGGACAGTTACTGTCTCCAGTACGTTTTCCATTCTGCCGGTAATCCCGGACAGATCCTGATTCTCTATGGCAGAGACCATACCGTCAATGTCTGGATGCGACGCAAGTCCGGGTACATCAAGGTTCTCATACACAGCCTTTGTAGAGACGCTGATCCCAGGTTTCGCGATCAGAATGCAACAGTCTGGTATGGCAGGAAGCCTCGTCAGCTTTTCCCCGATCCCTTCGGCCAAGGCGGTTCCGCCTATGACACAGTAAGGGACATCCGCTCCCAGACTGGCTCCGATCTCACAGAGCCCGCTCTCTCCGATCCCAAGATCAAACAGCTCATTCATCCCCCTGAGAGCCGCGGCGCAGTTGGAACTGCCGCCTGCCATACCGGCAGCAATCGGGATCCTCTTCTCCAGATAGGCCTCCACCCCGCCTTTCAGCGCATACTTTTCTTTTATCGCCGCGATAGCCTGATACACAAGATTCTGTTCGTTAACCGGAAGAAACTTAAGATTGGCGGAAAGTGTAATGGAATCACCAGAAGTCTTTTTAAGCTCCAGCCGGTCAAATAGACCCACCGTCTGCATGATCATCCTAACTTCATGATACCCATCATCTCTCCGCCTTACTACATCCAGCCCTAAATTTACCTTGCCATAAGCTTTCAGAACTATCCTCTTCATCTGTACTCCTCACTGTCTTCTGCCATTGAAGTATTGTATTGTATACAGAACATTATAGTATTGTTCCTATAAAAATGCAATCCTATTTATCAATTCCAGCCAATTTCTTTGACAATCAACAGTTTATCCCCTGGTTTGACTTCCTCAACCCCTTCATTCTGATCACGGATATCATCCACCGTAGTAAAATACCGTTTTGCAATAGACCAGAGTGTATCGCCGTCCTTCACAATATAACCCACGATTCCTGGGATCTTCTGCAGTTCTTCATAGTCTAGTGGCTGCTCGCCGACATTTACCATGATTTGTTCAGCCTTTTTGTGGAAAGAGATAAAATCAAACACCACGTTCGCTTTGATCTCAATCTCGTCACCCTCGGTAGGGGTTGCGCTGATCTGATCCAGCATCACATCCAGCTGGTAATCATCATCTTTCATCAGTCCTTTTGCCTCAATAAAGAAAGAAAATGGTTCCATGTAGGAGCTGCTCATGACAGGGTTCTGGTCTTCACTGGACAAGAACAGCACATCAGCCATCAGGACTCCCTCAACCTGGAGTCCCTGTTCCCTGACCTCCACATCGTCAATATTGCAGCTTCCCTTCACCGACAATACCTGAAGAAGCTTACCCGGCTCCTGTTCGATCGAAAACCGTTTTGCCATCTTCATTGTTGCTTGGTTTTTGCCTATAAGAGATTCAAAGGAGAAATCTCTGAATTCCGGTACCAGAGTCTTTTTCATCGTATAGCAGTCTCCTACATAGGAGAGCACCTGATCCTCATAGACCTTGATATCACATTCCAATGTGGCGTCTACAGAGATAACTCTCTCCTCCCCATCCACATCCGGGCGGATCTCCAGCTGGTGATTGCCAAGTGAGATATGAATCTTGCCAATCATCCCCGGAGCACACTCATAACATTCCAGCTCTGTGTGCAGAGGGATCTCCCATCTGGCGTACTGAACCGGCAGCTGCTCATCTTCCCCCAGATACAAAATAAATACATGCATATCCCCCTGTATGTCAATGCTGTGGTCTTTCAGTTTCCCCTGTACATTCTCTAACTCCACCTGGCTCCAGAGGATCTCGTAAATATTAGACTTGTTGGCGGGGAGTACCAACTCCTCCTTCATTCTTGCAATATCCTTTTTGTTGACGATCAGATCTGTTACCTGCACTTCTTTTTTCAGGGCGGATATACCATCCCCCAGAACATCGATGATTCCTTCTTCTTTGATCTCCTCATTGACATGCAGGGTCAGGGTCAGAAGGATCCTTATGCTCAGTTTCCTGGAATTGATCAGCACCGTATTAATATCGTCAATGACATAAGATACCTTCACATAATCTGTCGGCACAGCGCCGTCCATATGTATAAACTCTTCAAATGGAAGAACGAAGTCCAAAGACTCCAGATAGGTCCTGGCATCAATCGTTCCATAAAGTCCTGAGAAATGGAATTCTCCCTTGATCCGGATACGGTCTACCATCATCTCCGTCTCCTGCATGATCACCAGTCCTTTGGTCTGGATCATCTTCTCCACATCCGGTTTTGTGTCCGGCACATTGCAGTCCTGGTCTATCGTGATCTGTACCTGCTTTCGTTCTTTTGCTACTATTCCATAAAAATCCTTTTTGTTAAAATCCATAAAAAATTCCTCCCTGTCTTGTATATACAAATATATTCAGACAGGAAGGAATCTATTCCTTCAAGATTAAAATTGTATCCGGTAAATGTCAGCCTTCCAGCAACATCATCCTGACATCTTTTGTGATGACATCCTGATAACTGAAGCTGACCGTCTTGCTCTTAGAGCTGCTGCTGTCATCCTCAATCTCTACCAGAAAAATATTCGGATATGTCTCCGTAATGACTCCCTGTGAAGTTACAAACTTATGTCTACCTTTATTTGAGCTGATCTTGATTTTGCTGCCAATGCGCTCCTGAATTGACTTTCGGATGCACTGAATATCCATTTGTGTCATTCTTTCACCCCATTCTATCTATACAGAACTCGTGACACCTTCTGTATACTGTAAACTTTATTGTATCATTATAACCGAATTCTGTCAAATCTATACATGGGATGTCCAGAATCTTACACTTCCTGAGAATTATTTTCAGGTTCAGCAGGCTGCTCATCCTGCACTAAAACTTCCTCTGCCTCCAAGGATCCGTCGGTATCCCCGGTTTCTTCCACATCAGAAGGGGCATCTTCTGTCTCATCAGAGATACCTTTTTTCTCGTTGAATATTTTCATAAATTCTTTTCCGGTGATTGTTTCCTTCTCGATCAAGAACTGGGCGGCTTCGTCCAGGATATCCATGTTGGCACGAATCAGCTCCAATGCCTTGGCGTAGGCTTCCTTGAGGATGCCCATGACCACTTCATCCACCTTTGCGGCGGTGGACTCTGCGCAGTTCATCACAGGACGCCCATCCAGGTATCGGTTGCTGATAGACTCCAGCCCCATAAGCCCGAACTCCTCGGACATGCCGTATTGGGTCACCATAGCTCTGGCCATAGCAGTAGCCCGCTCAATATCGTTGGACGCACCGGTCGTTACCGTGTGGAACTTAATCTCCTCGGCTGCACGTCCTCCGAAGAAGGACACCAAATCAGCCAGCATCTCATCCTTTTTGTTCAGATATTTCTCTTCCTCCGGCCTCTGCATAGTATATCCCAGGGCTCCCATGGTCCTCGGGACAATCGTGATCTTCTGCACCGGCTCAGACTCTTTCTGGAGAGCCATGACAAGCGCATGTCCCACCTCGTGGTAGGCAACGATCTGCTTTTCTTCCTTGCCGAGAATACGGTCTTTCTTTTCTTTTCCTGCGATCACCACTTCCACGGCCTCAAAAAGATCAGACTGTGAGACATACTCACGCCCTGCCTTGACTGCGGCCAGCGCGGCCTCGTTGATCATATTAGCCAGGTCAGATCCTACAGCTCCTGAGGTAGCCAGTGCGATCTCGTCGAAGTCCACACTCTCGTCCATCTTCACGTCCTTGGAGTGGACCTTCAGGGTCTCGATCCTTCCCTTCAGGTCCGGGCGTTCTACGATCACTCTACGGTCAAATCTTCCCGGACGAAGCAGAGCCTTATCAAGTACCTCCGGACGGTTGGTGGCCGCAAGGATCACAAGACCCTTGGATGTGTCAAACCCGTCCATCTCTGAGAGCAGCTGGTTTAATGTCTGCTCACGCTCATCGTTGCCTCCTCCTTGTATCCCATTATCACGGCTCTTACCTATGGCATCGATCTCATCAATAAAAATAATACACGGAGCCATGGATTGGGCCTGCTTAAACAGGTCACGTACTCTGGAAGCACCCACACCTACGAACATCTCCACAAAATCGGATCCTGAAAGTGAGAAAAACGGAACATTCGCCTCTCCCGCCACCGCCTTGGCAAGAAGTGTCTTACCAGTACCCGGAGGTCCCACCAAAAGTGCTCCCTTAGGAAGCTTTGCACCGATCTTTAAGTATCTGTCCGGGTGGTGCAGGAAGTCTACCATCTCCGTCAGCGACTCCTTGGCCTCCTGCTGTCCTGCCACATCGGCAAAGGTCACGCCCGTTTTCTTCTCCACGTAGACCTTGGCGTTGGATTTCCCGACGCCCATCATTCCGCTCTTTCCACGCATCATAAACATCAGTAGTCCGAATATGATGATGGCCGGCAGGATACTCACAAGAACACTCATAAAGATCTCAGAGCCATCCTTAGCCTTGGCCTGATAATTCTCGATCCCTGCCTTCTCCAGCCGGTTGACCAGCTGATAGTCAGGAACAGGAAGCTGGACTACTTTATATGTAGTCTTATACAGCGGATTTTCTGATTCTTTTGGCACTACAGTGATGACATCACTGTCGAATACGACCTTCTTAACTTCTTTTTTCTCGATCATCTTGACAAATTTGCCGTAGGAAATCTCGGTTTCTGTACCGTTTTTCCACTTTCCGACGACGAAGTTGAACAAGACAGCAACTAAAATAGATGTAATTAAAATCGATATGATCATCTGTATCGAATTCTTGTTATTTTTATCTGGTTTCTTCTGTCTGTTATCCACGAACGCTTTTCCTCCTTAGATCTCTTCAAGCATTTATAAACTCCATTATATGGTTTCACTGCCTCAAAATCAATAAAACAATTCTAAAGTTTTTATGATATATCACAAAAACACTACATCTTTTTCATAATTCTGGCTCTTGATCACAATATATGGACAGGAGCCTCCTTCTCCCTGCCGGCTCTTGGGAACCCCGATCAAATTGGTATCGATATAGATGTGATCCTCATCCATCAGCATGCTTTTGACCCGGATTTTATACCCTGTGCCGGTCTGCTTTCCGTATCCGATCACGTAATACATTGTTTCCTTCATAGAATACGTAAAATGAAAAACTTTATCCTTCTGTTCATCAATTCTCCCCACCAATTCCTTTGGAAGATTTTCTTTTCTACAGACTGCATACTCTATCTTTTCTTTTGTCCCCTGTTTTTCCTGCTTTACGCATCCGGTGGAAATACAGCACAGGCATAGCAATACAACAACAGCAAACCTCTTCATAGGCCACTCCGTTTTTTTATTAACCTATGAAAAAGTATGCCTCCTCATGTCTTTCAGGAAAGTATTTTTTTTATGATCGGTTCCGCTTTTGGCTGTTTTTCAGATATGATGACATTTTTCAAAAAATGCTGTTTTGCCTTCGCAAGTTTAAGGCTGTCATTTGCATAAATGACCGCAAGACAATCTCCTTTTGATACCAAGTCTCCTTTTTTCTTCATGAGCACCAGCCCCACGGACGGATCGATCCTGCTGTCTTTTGTCTCCCTCCCGCCTCCGAGGAGAAGGGAACAGATGCCGATTTCCTGAGTGGAAAAGTCCGACACATATCCACTGTCTTCTGAAAGGATTTCTTCTATATAATCTGCCCTGCAGAAGTTCTCAGGCCGGTCGGTCCAGCCCGGATCTCCCCCCTGCGCCTTGACAAACTCCCGGAACTTCCCAAGGGCATCACCACTGGAGATTTTCTGCTCCAGGATCAATCTGGCCTCCCCGGAACTATGAGCTTTTCCGGCCATACACAGCATCTGTGCTCCCAGTGTCAGCACAAGTTCTGTAAAGTCTTCGGGCCCTTCTCCCTTGAGCGTATCTACAGCTTCTTTCACTTCCAGAGCATTTCCCACTGCCCTTCCCAAAGGTTGGTCCATGTCGGAGATCACGGCCGCCATCTTCCTGCCGGCCTTTTTTCCTATGTCGATCATGGCTTCTGCAAGTTCTTCTGCATTCTTCTGAGATTTCATAAACGCTCCGCTGCCGCATTTCACATCCAGCAGGATCGCATCTGCCCCTGCCGCCAGTTTCTTGCTCATAATGCTGCTGGCGATCAATGACATTTGGTCGACAGTGGCTGTCACGTCCCGGAGGGCATACAAAAGCTTATCTGCAGGAGCCAAATCCTTTGTCTGCCCCATGATGGCAATGCCAGTCTCCGTCACCAGGTCCATAAACTGCTCCTCTGTCAGAGACGTACAGAATCCAGGGATGCTCTCAAGCTTGTCAATGGTGCCTCCTGTATGCCCTAGGCCTCTCCCTGACATTTTGGCCACCGGAATTCCACAGGATGCCACCAGAGGCCCCAAGGCCAGCGACGTCTTGTCACCCACTCCTCCGGTGCTGTGCTTATCGATTTTCATGCCCGGAATCTGTGACAGGTCCAGCATATCGCCGCTCTCTGCCATGGCCATAGTCAGCTGGTAGGTTTCCTTCCTGTCCATTCCCTTGAAGTACACTGCCATCATCATAGCTGACATCTGGTAGTCCGGAATACTCCCATTTAAATAGTTTTCTATCATCCAGCGGATCTCATTCTCTTTGAGTGAAACCCCGTTTCTCTTTTTTAGTATCAAATCATACATTCTCATAGCGGCTGCTCCTTTCTTCGTACCATTATAATCTCTGATATATTAGCAGCAATTGAATAATTTATCCTTATTGTACCATAATAAAAGAAGAGTATGTATTGACTTATGTACTTATATCTGAGATAATAAAACAGTAATAATTACTATTATAAAATTAGGAGGTCGTGTGTAATGCCAAATTTAAAAGGAACAAAAACAGAACAGAACCTAATGGCTGCATATGCAGGGGAATCACAGGCACGTACAAAGTATGATTTTTATGCAAGCCAGGCAAAAAAAGACGGTTATGTGCAGTTCGGCAATATCTTTGCTGAAACCGCATTGAATGAAAAAGAACACGCTAAGATCTGGTTTAAGCTTTTACATGAAGGAATGCCTTCCACAGAAGTGAACTTAAAAGACGCCGCTGCCGGTGAAAATTTTGAATGGACCGACATGTATCCTACTTTTGCAAAAGAAGCAAAAGAAGAAGGATTTGATGAGATCGCTGCCCTGTTTGAGATGGTCGCTGACATTGAAAAACGCCATGACGAGCGCTACCAGCAGTTAACAGAGAATATTGACAAAGGAATTGTCTACAAAAGAGAGACTGAGCAGGCATGGATCTGCACAAACTGTGGACATGTACATTATGGAACAGAAGCTCCTGAAGTCTGTCCTGTATGTGCACATCCAAAAAAATACTTCCAGATCAATTCAGAAAACTACTAATTTTTAACCATATTAAATTTGGGCACTGTAGATTTACAATCTTCAGTGCCCCTTCTTTTTAATAAAATGTCCTGATCCAGTTATCAACTTTTTTAGCCGACGGATAAATCCTTTTTTGCCTTTTCGAATTAAGGCTTATCTTATAGTATCTGATGGAGCTTTTAACCGGTTTGGCATAAATCAGGGATTTATTGCTGAAGTAAAGCACAGAAGCCGGGCTTTTGATCTTCTTAGACAAAACCCTGCGTTTCTTTCCTTTCAGGTCTCTGCTCACAAGCCGGTCCGTACTCTTACTGTGGGATTTGTTATAGGTACACTCAAGATAGTAAATCCGCTTCCCATAAATCTTCATCCTTGCCTGATTCGCCTTTTTGGTGATACGCTTCGCTTTTTTTCCATTTGTCTTGCTGATATAGATCGGCACACTGCGGACATCAGTGGCAAAGCCATTTGTATAAAGCTTTCCGCCGGAGATCAGCATATGGCGCACATTTCTTCTCACAAGGTACTTTTTCTTTGTCTTCAGGTTATAACGGTATAGATTTTGTTCGTTCCCATATGGATAGACAGAATAATACAGCCATTTTCCGTACTCTGCCTTCACAGTCATACCGTAAGTATTTTTATGAGTCAAGATCTTTTTCCATTTCCCCTTTTTCTTCCTGTACAACACAGCAGACGGGCTGCGCACCGCGGTCCCCCTCTCCTTAATATTAACTTTATAGCGGTGCTTACCGACCTTGTAATTACTGCTTCCAGATAAAACCGCATACTTTGCCGAAGCAGCTTCCGTCTGCTCCGGCGGCAGAAGGACAGCGCAAAGCATCACAGCAAGCAACACAACACTGATCCTTCGGATTCTGTTTTTTCTTTTCATACTTTCCATCCCTCCAGAAAAAAGGCACAAAAGAGTTCTACTCCTTTGTGCCTTTATCATTACCTTTTCTTTACAGACAGCATCTGCATGTTTGCCTGTCCTTCCAAAGCTCCGTATGTAAAGGAGATCTTTGTTCCAGGTTCCATGTCATTTAACGCATCCATAACCTTCTCATCCTCAATGATAAATGTCTTATATTCTCCGTTTGACATCTTCACTTCAACAGAATTGCTGTCACCGAAGCCATTGTAGACACCCGTCGCACTGACTGGCTTTTTCGCTTCATCCTTCTTGTCTGCGATCGTCGCTTCTGTTGTGGACTTTGACGTAGCCGCAGTGGTTGCCTCAGTCTCCTCGGTAGCTACCGTAGAAACTTCATCGCTTTCCGTTGTGGCCTCTGTCTCCGTTGTTGCAGCCTCTGTGGTAGCTTCAGAGCTTGGGCTCTTCTTGCCGCATGCCATCAAACTGACAGCTCCGATCATCAGCATACATGTTATAAGTAAATATTTTTTTCTCATAATAAAGTTCCTCCAATTGCACTTCTGTAACATTTGTAACATTTAGATTAGTACCAGTATACTTCATTTTTTTCCGAATTACAAGACGATATCATATCCAGCACCCCGGGCACATACAATTAGAGGTAGAACTTTGAGGAGGGCATATTGTGAACGACAAATACAAAATACTTTTAGATCAATATGATCTGCATATTGATTATTTAAAAAGGGGCCGCGGCGAAATCATCTGCGGCACTGATCAGGGGTTATTTGCCCTGTCTGCTACGAAACTGTCCGAAGAGCGTCTGGCTGTCGAGCATCAATGGAAAAATGAATTGATTGACCAGGGATTTACTAAAATTGACCAATATATAGTAAACAAAGAACATGAATTTATTTCCTATGATAAATACTATGAACCCTTTGTAATGAGAAGGACTTACAATGGTACAGAATGCAATATCCACTCTCCTTCCGACTTATCTTCCGCGTGCAGGAATCTTGCCTCTTTCCACCGTGTATCCGGCAAGATCCCCTACCGGGCAGATTACGGGACGCCTCATTTCTCTCTGACAAAGCATTATAACCAGAGACGCAGAGAACTTAAGAGCATCTGGAAATACATCGGGAGCAGAAAAAACAAAGGGGATTTTGAGTATTTGTTTTTAAAGGAAATTCAATCCTTCTGGAAACAGCTTGAGGAATCTTCCGCCAAGATGAAAGAACTGACAGGCATGAGGGAAGGCTGGTGCCACGGTTCCTATAACCAGCACAATGTTCTGATGGGGCCTCATGGAACCGCGACGCTTCACTTTGAGCATTTTTACTACGGTTATCCACTTACTGACCTCTATTATTTTATCCGGAAGGCTCTGGAGAAGAATGACTATCAGTTCAGTATCTGCGAAACCATGCTGAAAGGCTATAATAAGGTACAACGTCTGACAATGAACGATTATTCTTTCTTGTACGTCTTATTTTTATACCCTGAAAAACTATGGAAAATCTCAAATCAGTACATGAATCATAAAAAACATTGGGTATCTCCAAGATATCTCAATAAGCTTCAGGATATTGTTGATTTAAAAGAAAAAAGAGAGAAATTTCTTTTACAATATCACAATTTTTATAATGTTTTTTAGACCCAGATAAGTTATAATAAAACATAAGGAAAAACGTAAAGGAGGAGCACTACTATGAACTATCAGGAAACATATCAGGAATGGCTTAATAATCCATATTTTGATGAAGCTACCAAAGAGGAACTCAAGAACATTCAGGATGATGACAACGAGATCAAAGAGCGTTTTTACGCTGATCTGGCTTTTGGAACAGCAGGCCTTCGCGGGATCATCGGCGCCGGCATCAACCGTATGAATATTTACGTAGTCCGCAAGGCCACCCAAGGGCTTGCAGATTATATCCTGGAACAGGGTACTGACAAAAAGCGCGTAGCGATTGCTTTTGATTCCCGGCATATGTCTCCGGAATTTGCCAACGAAGCAGCTCTGTGTCTGGCCGCGAACGGCATCAAGGCCTTCATTTTTGAGTCTTTGCGCCCGACTCCGGAACTGTCATTTGCAGTCCGTTATTACAACTGCATTGCCGGAATCAACATCACTGCCAGCCATAATCCTCCGGAATACAACGGTTACAAAGTATACTGGGAGGACGGTGCACAGTTTACACCGCCTCATGACAAGGGCGTTACCGCCAAGGTTAACGCGATTACAGATATCTCCAAGGTTAAGACCATGTCCAAAGAAGACGCGGTCAGTGCCGGATTATATGAAGTCATCGGCGCTGAAGTGGATGACGCTTACATTGCCGAGGTAGAAAAGCAAGTACATAATCAGGATGCGATCGATCAGATGGCATCCAAATTAAAGATCGTCTATACTCCTCTGCACGGAACAGGGAACCTTCCAGTCCGACGTGTACTCAAGGATTTAGGGTTCCAGAATGTCTATGTAGTACCGCAGCAGGAGCTTCCGGACGGAGACTTCCCTACGGTCAGCTATCCGAATCCGGAATCCAAAGAGGCTTTTGAGCTGGGCTTAGCCCTTGCCAAGGAAAAAGATGCGGATCTTGTATTGGCAACGGACCCGGATGCAGACCGCCTTGGTGTCTATGTGAAGGATTCCAAGACTGGAGACTATATCGCACTGACTGGCAATATGTCCGGCTCTCTTCTGTGTGAGTATGTTTTAAGCCAGAAGAAGGCTATGAGCGGTTCTCTCCCGGCTGACGGGGCCGTGGTCAAATCTATCGTTACCACCAACCTGGTGGATGCAGTGGCTGAGGGCTACGGAGTGGATCTGATTGAAGTGCTCACAGGATTTAAGTTCATCGGCCAGCAGATGCTGAACTTCGAAAACAGCGGCAAGGGAACCTATCTGTTCGGTCTGGAGGAAAGCTACGGATGCCTGATCGGCACCTATGCACGTGATAAGGACGCAGTATCCGCCACAGTAGCTCTGTGCGAGGCTGCCGCTTATTACATGACCCAGGGCAAGACTTTATGGGATGCCATGACCGACATGTATGAAAAGTACGGCTACTATCTGGATAAAGTCAAAGCGCTGGAGTTTGCAGGCCTTGACGGAGCTGAGAAGATCCAGAACATGCTCAAATCCTTAAGAGAGAATCCACCGAAGGAGATCGGGGACCTCAAGGTCCTTAAATCCCGCGACTACCAGAGTGATGAGATCGTGGATCTCACCACAGGGGAGACCTCTCCGACAGGACTTCCTTCTTCCAACGTTCTCTACTATGAATTGGAGGACAATGCATGGCTGTGTGTACGTCCTTCCGGAACAGAGCCGAAGATCAAGTTCTACTACGGTGTAAAAGGATCTTCCATGGAAGATGCTGAAGATAATGGTAAGAAGATTGAGACATGGGTGGGACAATTCTCATAAAATATCCGCAGATATAAGACAACATTTAAGACCGGAGCAGGGATTCCCTGTTCCGGTTTTTTCTGTCCTATTTATGTGATAAAATAAGTACAAAGAAACCCCTTCACCATCACTGCAGACAGGAGGCTTATTATGGACGGATATCAGATAAAAATCATTGTAAAAGAAAGCAGGCCCCCAGTATGGAGACGTCTCATCGTACCCGGTCAGATCCCTTTCTCGGGCCTTCACGAAATAATTCAGGCTGTATTTCAAAAATCCGGTCACTGTCTCTTCCGTTTTGAGCTTCCTGCTCAGCACAGGAAAATAACCGATGAATCCCAGATGGTTGATTCCTACATGAAAGAAGGTCAATCGATCAGTTACACATATATCTTAAAAGGAAAGATTGATTTCAGGATTGAGGTTGAAAAGATACTTCCCAATTACAGCAGCCGTTTTCCCACTGTCCTGAAGTATAAGGGCGGATTTTTATCCGGATTGGAAGTGGAAGACATGAACAGCCTTCTAAAGGATAACCTCTGTTTCTCTGAAGACGGTACAAGACAGTCCCTTGAGTCACATAAGAAAAAAATCGAAGATGTCTCTCCAGATTTTTCGGCAGATTCCCTGGCGGATGTCTACCGCCAGTACACAAAGGAGGACCTTCTGGAGATCGCACATATCCATCAGCTGGACCAGTGTACCCAGATGGATAAAAACACCTTAGTCACTTTTCTGTCCGGATACATTTTACAGCCAGACGCTATGGGCAGCTTCTTTTTGACCCTGACGGATCTGGAGATCCAGGCATTTGAGGCCGCGCTGGAAGGTTATTTTCCCATTGATGATGAAGATATCTTCGACGCTTTTCTGGACGGGGGATACTGTGCCGTGGACGAGGACAATGAAATATATATCCCTCCAGATGTTTTGTCAGCCTACTCCGCTATGAACACGCCAGCTTTTCGTGATAAAAGGGAACTCATATGGAAACAGATTCAATACTGCTATTACTGTGTCAGCATCTACGGGGCCGCTCCATTAGACCAGATCGCAGCCCTATACAATGCGTATGAAGAAGACCGGATCACGCAGAAGGACTTGATCAATCTCTACTTCCTGCCTTCTCCCCACGCCTACAGCTTCGGCTATCATGACAAGATGTTTGTGGATGCTATGCTTCTTGAGGATCCGAATCTTCTGGAAGATATTATGTCCATCCAAAAAGACTATGCTTACTATCGCCCTTCCAAGGAAGAGATCACGCAGGATGCATCAGATCCGGATCCCTCGGCTCTGAAATTTACTTCCTATCTGATCGACCAGCTGGGGTTCCAGATTGCGGAAGCTACAGATCTGACCAGGAGAATCTCCTATATCATGAAAGTCGGAGCCGACCCGGAGCACATTTTTGAAATGCTTCAGAAGGGGGATGTTGTCTTCGCAGACCAGGACCAGGCAGATACCTTTGCTGAAAAGATGATGGACCTGTATGTGGATACCCGGCTGTTCATAGCTTCCGGCCACACCCCCACAGAACTGGATCAGATGGAGCATCAGGAAACTTCCTGACATGGTTCACCTTTTTAAACTTACAAATGTTTCTATAATAGAAGGTGTATTGGAAAGCAAGAAACTTTTCCCCTGAATATCATATCATTGGCCACAAACTCTCAAACAAACGTGATATTTTTCATATTCAGGGTACATACCTTCTGTCAAAAAAGACCCCGCCGAATGGCGGGGTCTTTTGCTGTTATTTGGTTGTGCTGCCGAATCCGCCGTTGCGAACTTCCTTGGCATCATCGTCTATGGTCACACCATATTCCATAAAAATGCCCTGTACGATCCCGGTCCCAGCTTCTACGCTGACAACTTTTCCTTCGTTGGAATCGTTGGTGAGCTTGACAAAGATATGTCCCTCATTGTCTGAATAGAAGTAGTCACTGTCAATGATTCCTACCGTATTGTTCATCTGAAGACGGAACTTGAATCCCAGTCCGCTTCTCGGAAATAGGTTCAACACCCAGCTTTCTTCCATGTACACACGAATCCCGGTGGGAATCTTGATCGTCTCCCCTGGTTTAAGCTCAAAACTGATGGGGCTGTAAAAATCGTACCCGGCAGAACCTCTGGTGGCCCGCTTCGGAAGCTTGATGCTGTCAAAAATCTGTTTTACTTCTTCTTCCGGGGTACCTTCAAAGGTATCCTGCCAACTTTCTAAAAACTGTCCAAAACTTACTTTATGGAACTGTGCAATCTTTTTCATTTGGTCTCCTATAGTCTCTTTAATAAATCTTCTCTTCTGTCTTCAAATCCTGGTTTTCCAAGCAGAGCGAACATATTCTTCTTGTATGCCTCAACTCCCGGCTGGTCAAATGGATTGACGCAGTTTAAGTAACCGCTCATACCACACGCAGATTCAAATGTGTAGAACAGCTGTCCAAGGTGGTATGCGTCCATCTTCGGAATATCGAATCTTAAGTTCGGAACTCCTCCGTCAACATGGGCTAAGATGGTTCCCTTCATAGCGTTCTGGTTAACAAAATTCATTGTCTTGCCTGCCAGATAGTTCAAACCGTCCAGATCGTTCTCTTCTGCTTCAAGCACAATGTCTAATTCCGGCTCTTCCACATTCAGTACGGTCTCAAAGTGGTTGGCGGATCCATCCTGGATGAACTGCCCTAAAGAGTGCAGGTCTGTAGAAAAGTCTACAGATGCTGGGAAGATACCCTTTCCGTCTTTTCCTTCGCTTTCTCCGTATAACTGTTTCCACCATTCAGAGATAAAATGGAGGTTCGGCTCATAGTTTGCTAAGATCTCCATGCCTTTTCCTCTGCGCATGAGAATATTACGGATTGCAGCATATAACATCGCAGGGTTTTCTTCAAACGGAGCGTTTAGGAACATGTCTCTTCCGTCCTGGAATCCTTTTACGAACTCGTCAATGTCAATTCCGGCTGCTGCGATCGGGAGAAGTCCAACGGCTGTGAGAACTGTAAAACGTCCTCCAACATCATCCGGCACAACAAATGTCTCATATCCCTCGTCTGTGGCAAGTGTCTTTAATGCTCCCCTTGCTTTGTCAGTGGTAGCATAAATACGCTTCGTAGCTTCGTCTTTTCCGTATTTATCATTGAGGAGCTTCTTAAAGATACGGAATGCGATGCCAGGTTCTGTTGTTGTCCCTGATTTGGAGATAACATTCACAGAGAAGTCTCTGTCCCCGATTACATCGATCAGCTGTTTTACATATGTACCACTGATATTATGTCCGGCAAAGTATACTTCCGGTGCTTTTCTTACTTCTTTGTCCAGCTTGTTGTTAAAGTTGTTGGACAGCCCTTCGATCACGGCTCTGGAACCAAGGTAGGATCCTCCGATACCAATGACAACCAATACATCGGAGTCGCTCTGGATTTTCTGAGCGGCTTTTTTAATTCTCGCAAACTCTTCTTTATCATAATCCACAGGAAGATCGATCCACCCAAGGAAGTCATTTCCCGGACCTTTTCTTGACAGCAAGTACTCTTTCGCATCTGCGACCTGCTTCTCGATCATACCGATCTCGTGGTCCCTGATAAAATCTTTTGCGTTGCTGTAATCAAACTTAATTTTCCCCATGTCTTTCTCCTTTACTGTTGTCTCTCTTGGTTAAATGCGTTATCTATATTTTAACAAATTACGCCTTTCTATTCAATAGTCAGGGAGTTTTTTCAGCGAGCGGAATTCAAATCCTTTTGCCTTGAGATTCTTGATGACAGTCTCCAGGGCCTCCGCGTTAGACTGGGATACATTGTGCATCAACGGAATGGCTCCGTTGTGGTAATTCTCTTCAAAATGCTGGATCACATAGTCCTTTCCCGGCTGGCTGTTCACATTAAAATCCACGTAGGCCATGCTCCAGAAAATCGTCTTATATCCAAGCTTCTTTGTGAGAGCCAGTGTGTGCTCACTATATTCTCCCATAGGCGGTCTCATGAACATATCCATGTCATATCCTGTGGTTTTTTTGCAGTATTCCGCACAGTCGATCAGTTCCTGCTTGTTGTCCCTGTCAGAAACGGTAGGCATACTCTTATGGTGAACCGTGTGGTTTCCAACCACATGACCTTCCTTTTTCATTCTTTTCACTAAATCCGGATCTTCCCTTATGAACGGCTTTGTCACAAAAAATGCGGCCGGCACCTTTTCCTTCTTAAGCACATCCAATATTTTAGGCGTAAAACCATTTTCATATCCACAGTCAAATGTCAAATACATGACTTTTTTATTTTTGGCCTTTGTGTCCACACTATATGCGTCGTACTTGGATAAGTCGATATTCTGTGAAAACTCCGGCTGCTGATGTTCTTTGTTGCGTTTCAGCCACCATCCCTCTTTTGTATTGCTTCCCTGGCTGATGACTTTGGTGGACTCCACCTGCGCCTCTTCCTTGCCGCATCCGGCAAGTCCGAGTATACTCACGATACAGAATAATAATAAAACTTTTCTCATGTTCGATTTCCTGCTTTTTTATTATTCTATTATGTATGCCAAAGATTTATAATCCATTTATGAAATCTTTCACCGCCTGCATTTCCTCATCTGTCAGCTCAAATTCCCTGGATGCTGCTGCCTCCTGCCAATGTCTTTCGATTTTTCTTGCTTCTCTCTTTTCTTCCTTCACCTGCTCGTCCTCTTTTTTCTTCTCCTTCTGCTTCACCTGCTCTTCTTTTTCCTGTTTCTTCACAGATTTCAGATAGCGGTTTGGCAGGATGTTCTCCAGGAAGTGAATGAGGTTGGCTCTCACCAGCTGCTTCTTTCCGTCAAAGGCGACCAGCCTGTCCACGAATACGAGAAACAATCCCGACGCCATGCTCAAAAACAGACTCTCCGCCACCACCTTAAGGTCAGCTCCCTCTATGTACCCACGGATCACACCCAGACAGCCCAGAAAAAAGCTCAGTACAGCGCAGAGTCCAGTGACCTGTTCCATGATCTCGGAGGATAATCCACATATTTTGTGGTTTTTCATATACTTGTCCACAACACACGGAATGTTATGCAGATTTGCCTCCAGCTGATAATAACTTTCAAACTTCTTTTTCAGTACCCCCATCCACTGCTTTTTATTTCCATCCATCTCATAGGAGTCTTTCAAAAGCCTGCGGTAATTCCTCCAGACAATGAGTTTTCCTAAAATCCCCACTGCCAGGACTGCGATCAATCCCTGCACAAAAAATGCGTTTTCTAATACATCCATGTTATTTCTCCTTCTTCCTTTATGATTCTTATATTATAAAATCACAAGGAGGGGAATACACGGATTATTGACTTACAAAGTTAGACGCTTCTTTGTCTAAAATACCGTGAATCAGTCTAATTATATGCTTTATTGCAGCTTCCTCAAATTCACTGTAATTTACTGTTGCTGTGTCGTCGCACTTGTCGGAGATAGCTCTTACAATCACAAAGGGTACGTCATTTAAGTATGCTGTCTGGGCCATGGCCGCCCCTTCCATCTCCGCACAGTACCCGCCAAAATTTTCGATCAGCCAGTGTTTCTTTTCGTCGCTGGAGATAAACTGGTCGCCGCTTAAAACCCGCCCGGTAAAGCATTGGATATCCGGATTGGCCTTTTTGCAGGCTTCCTCCGCCTCTTTTATCAGTGCGGCATTCGCCTGGAACACAGAACACTCCATACGCGGGATCTCTCCCAGCTGATAACCAAATCCCACGGCATCCATATCGTGCTGCACAGCATCGCTTGAGATCACAATATCCCCAATCTCAATATCCTTGTACAGGCCGCCTGCGACCCCGGTATTGATCAGTTTTTCCACACCAAAGCTGTCGATCAGTATCTGTGCGCAAACAGCCATGTTTACTTTTCCAATGCCGCTCATAACAACAACCGTGTCATTTCCCCAGAGCCTTCCCTCATAAAAATCCATGGAGGCTTTTGTCTTCTTTTTTACATTCTCCATAGAAGAGATCAGGGATTCCACCTCTTCTTGCATTGCCCCGATAATTCCTATTTTCATAAATCATTCTCCTTTTTACTGTCATTATTTCCGTCTGATAAAAATTATAACACAGCTTCCCCATCTATGTATTCTTCGATTTTTGTGATATAATACGGATTACCCATTTGGTATACAATAAAAAAATCAGGAGGTAACTACGATGGTTTACAAAACAAAAGGCGTCTGCAGCAGCGCTATTGAATTTGAGATAGAAGACGATATAATAAAAGACATACAGTTCCGGGGAGGCTGCCAGGGAAATACCACAGGCGTGGCAGCCCTTGTAAAAGGAATGGCAGTAGACGAGGTGATCGAACGGCTTTCAGGCATCCAATGCGGTTTCCGCGGTACCTCATGTCCTGACCAGCTTTCCAAAGCTTTAAAGGAATATAAAGAGACTCATTAACATCTGTTTAATTGATGGAGGTATTATGAAACGAATCGTATTGACCGGAGGGGGTACTGCCGGACATGTCACTCCGAATATGGCATTGGTACCTGCACTGGAGAAAGAGGGATATCAAATCAGCTATATAGGCTCCAAAGATGGGATGGAAAAGAAGCTGATCGAAGACATTGGTCTTCCCTACTACGGTATTTCCTCCGGTAAGCTCAGAAGATATTTTGATGTGAAGAACTTTACGGATCCCTTTCGGGTCATGAAAGGTTATTTTGACGCTAAAAAAACATTAAAGCATTTGAAACCCAATGTCGTGTTTTCCAAAGGCGGATTCGTCACCGTACCTGTGGTCATGGCGGCTAAGCATCTGCGGATCCCTGTCATCATCCATGAATCTGACATGACACCGGGTCTTGCAAATAAATTAAGCATTCCAAGTGCCAATAAGGTTTGCTGCAATTTTCCGGAAACCGTAAAACATCTCCCAGAAGGGAAAGCTGTACTTACTGGTTCACCGATCAGAGAAGAGTTGTTTACCGGTTCTAAGGAAAAAGGCCTTAAGCTTTGCGACTTTACATCTTCAAAACCTGTTCTACTTATCATCGGCGGAAGCCTTGGTTCCGTAGCGATAAACAATGCGGTCAGGGACAATATTGATGAGCTGTTGGAGGATTTTCAGATCATCCATATCTGCGGGAAGAATAACCTGGAATCTATGCTTGCAGGCAAAAGTGGTTACCGCCAGTTTGAGTATGTGAAAAAGGAACTGAAGCATCTCTTTGCCTGCGCAGACGTTATCATCTCCAGGGCAGGGGCCAACGCCATCTGTGAGCTCCTGGCCCTCAGGAAGCCGAATATCTTGATTCCGCTGGGATTAAACGCCAGCCGGGGAGATCAGATCTTAAACGCCCAGTCATTCCAGCGGCAAGGCTACAGCTATGTACTGAACGAGGAGGATGTCACCTCTAAGTCCCTGCTGAACGCAGTGCACGAGGTTTATGACAACCGGGCAAGCTATGTGAACGCCATGAATCAGAGCGAACTTTCCGATCCCATTGGAACCATTGTTAAGCTGGCCAACGAGCTCGCAAGAAAATAGACGGATTATCTAAGTATTCCATGCAATAAAATAGTCAAGCCCTTCAAAATGATAGGAAGGGCTTGACTATTTTTATTCTTGATTATTTTTTCTGTTGAACTGTCTACTTCACGATGCTCTCAAGCTGGGGCAGGATTTCATCTTCCGGATGGCTGCAGCCGTACTGTCCGATACAAATAGACGGCTTGGTCTTCCCGTGGTAATCACTTCCGCAGGTCACAAACAATTCATACTTTCCGGCCTCATGGCTGAAAAACATAGCATCCTCCGGTGAGTGATAACTGCTGAAGGCTTCTACCCCATCAATGCCGGAAACGGCGATCTCTTTCCAGAGTTCCATATGGTCCTTTAAGTTCACTCCCGGATGCGCCAGCACTGCCTTTCCCCCGCTTTCATGGATCTGAGTTATCACCTCTTCCATAGAAGGGAACTTTATACCCACATGACAGGGTTTATCCTGGGAGTAATAATCCCAGTAAAAATTCACGTAGGGATTGCTGCTTCTGTCTCCTCCCGGACGGTAAGGCAGGAGCAGTTCATGTTCCTGATATTCCGGTTTATTTAATAGAACTTCCGCAAACATCTCCCCTGTCCACCGGTTTTTCCAAAACATAGTTTCCGTCAGGGCTTCCATGTCTTTCTCAGACACATCAAATCCTAATTTTCTCGTCCCCTCAAGCATCTTAACCGATGCTTCACTGCTCTGCTCTGATATATTGTCCTCGATCTTTTGAAAAGCCGCATCCCTTTCATCTATTCCATACCCAAGAACATGCAGATTAACCCCTTGAAAGGTGCAGTCGATCTCTATCCCTGAGATAAAATGAATCCCCTCTTTCTGGGCTGCCTTTCTTCCTTTCTCCACGGCCCGGACACAGTTATGGTCTGCAATGGCCATATACCGGATGCCCTTTTCCTTGCATTTTTGCACTAATTCTTCCGGTTGAAACTCCCCGTCATCACTGTAATAAGAATGCATATGTAAATCTATCATAAAAACCCATACCTCCTGTATATCTGTACACCAGTCACCTTAATATATAAATACCGTCTTTTGCTGATTGAAACAATATAAATTTGGACCTATAATATAAAAAAAGCGACAAAAAGGAGGAATCTCTATGCCTTTGCAGGATTGTACAATCTATACTGACCAGGACAGGCGGGAAGTGCGGCCCCATGGAACCATCGAATTCCCGTGTGCCGGCTATGACTCTGTCTATTCTGTTGACAACGTCAGCAGGATCCCTTGGCACTGGCATGAAGAACTGGAAGTCATCTATCTGTACTCCGGGACTTTAGAGATAAGGGTCCCCGGCAGATCCCTGCGCATGAATGCAGGAGACAGCCTGATGATCAATTCTAATATCCTTCACGAGGCTGAAACCTCCGGAACCTGCCGGCTTCAGTCTCTTGTCTTTCATCCGGATCTCATATGCGGCTCTGAAAACTCTGTTTTCTATATAAAATATATCCAGCCGCTCATCAGTTCCTGTGCCATAGACTGTCTGCAGTTTTCTCCAGTAGACGATACTGTGCCGGAATCCACACAGTGCATCTTAAAGGCTTTCGAGGCCTTTTCTAAAGGTTCAAAGGGCCATGAATTTACAGTCAGGGAACAGCTCTCCCGCCTTTGTTTTCTTCTATATCAAAGCCATGAATCTGTGATCTCAGAAACCACGGCGAGGCCGGACCAGGATTCCTGCCGCATCAAAACAATGATTCATATGATTGAGGAGCGGTTTGCGGAACCATTAAAGTTATATGACATCGCAAAGTCCGCCAATATTGGTGAAAGGGAATGTTTACGGTGCTTCCGACGGACACTGGGGATCCCTCCCATGCAGTATCTGATCCGCTACCGTCTGTCCAAAGGCGCCCTTCTGCTTACAAAGACCAGCCAGAGCATCTCGGAGATCTCCATTAGCTGCGGTTTTGACAGTCCCAGTAACTTCTCCCGGATGTTTAAAAGGACTTACCAGTGCTCGCCCCGTGAATACCGGAACCGTAATAAAGAACAACGTGGGCAGGCCCGCCGTCCTGTTATAATATAAAATGCAGGGAGGAAGCCTGATTCAAAAGTTCCTTCCCTGCTGTTCATTTATAGCTGACCCTGAAGTTCCCGTTCTGTCAGTTCCTCCATGATCGTTTCATATTTTTTGTCCAGTTTGTACAGGACAAGAGTTATGATGACGACGACCCAGACAATGATCGGTCCCGTTTTATAAATGTTTATAATCATATCAATGGCCGACTGGGGCTGGGTGACTGCTCCTGCCGCAGAACTCAGATAGCCTGCCAGTGAGAGAAGTCCCGTCATGATGGCTGAGGCCAGGCCGGAACCAATCTTTGTTCCCACCGACCCGCCGGCAAATATCAGGCTCTCCTGGCGGATATGGTGCTTCCACTGTCCGAATTCCACCACATCGCCCAGCATGCCAAAGACAATAGCATTTAACGGCGATAATCCGATACCCCTGATGATACAGCACAAAAGCATCCACTGAAAACTGTAGGGATTGGCAAAGAACACAAGCTGTCCGGCCAGCGCTAACACCGCCCCCGCAAGCGCCATATTCCTCTTGCCGAAGTGTTTTAGCAGGATAGGGCATACGATACACGTGGATGCCACGATGGTCAGAGTTTCCGTCAGATACAGTGTACTGTACATCCATGTATCGTTGTGGAATATGTACTTGCAGTAATATGGCAGAATGGTCCCTGTCACACCGTAGATCACATTCTGCATCATCCAGAGGACCAATACGGCCCAAAAATACTGATTGGTCACTAAAAGCTTTAATGCCTTGAGCGCAGGTATCTTTTCCTGCTTCTCACGGGCTTCGATCTTTACGGTCTCCTGGCAGTTGGCAAAACAGATGATTAAAAGGACCATGGCGATCACAGCCCATATGCCCATGACGATCACCCATGAGGACTGGGTATCCCCAAACAGCTTTACTAACGGCATGGTGCAGGTTACTGCCAGAATACGCCCGAACGGTGACATTCCCATTCTCACGATACTGAGCATGCTCCGCTCCTCAGAACTTCTGGACATCATAGCAGATAGGCTTCCGTAGGGCAGATTGATGGCCGTATAACAGATGGTCGTACAAAAATTATACGTCACAAACATATACAGAAACTGCAGAAAGTTTGTCGTGTGGGGCACTGTGAATAACAACACGGCTGAGACGGCATATGGTGCCGCCATCCACAGGATCCACGGCCTTGATTTCCCCCATTTGGAGTTGGTTCGTTCCACAATAAATCCCATGATAACGTCAGAGAATCCGTCAAATACTCTGGAGAGCAGCATGACCATTCCGACTGTTGCGGCAGAGACTCCCACGTAATCTGTGTAAAACAGCGTCAGCACCGTGCTGATCATCCCAAAAACCACATTGCACGCCGTATCTCCGCATCCATAAGAGAATCTTGTTTTCCATGATAATTTTTCTAATATCGTTCCTTGCTTCTTTTCCATTCTCACTCTACCCTTTCAGCAGTTCCCGTTCAATGCGTTCTCTTGCCTCCGGCGCCTGCTTCTCCATCTTTTCCGGGAATCCGAACATGGATACACATGCGATGTTGTCTCCTC
>OAWB01000353.1_pt1 | contig 33863 bp, 32 predicted proteins | sample 1550621 | NCBI WGS metagenome assembly OAWB01 (sample SAMEA2580107, study PRJEB22360) | human gut metagenome | biome: human gut; feature: human-associated habitat; material: faeces | place: Denmark | collected 2008/2010
AAAGTATTTTTTTATTTCAGAGGTCCGGAGGCTGCTGTTTTCCAACGCATCCGCCATATCTTCAGGGTCAACAAAAACATCTCCTATCACTGCAGCTTTCACCGGATGCAAAAATAGTTCTTTCATAAATAATCACTCCTTGGAATAGTTTTCTGCGCAACTCTCCATCCAGTCGGTAAATCTTCCTCTGTTCTTTTTAAATATATAATACAGAACAAAATACACAGAGACTGCCACAGCGATTAAAATAGGATTCTGGCTCCAAAATACATAAAACAAGCCTGCAATCAGTGGATGACACATGATCCCGAAACTGGTAATAAAAACTCCGGTCTGGTCAAGCTGGAATCCAGCTTTTAACGCAACCTCTGTAAATGTAGGTGCAAGCTGTGAACAGATCACCATTCCCAGGCTGAACCATATGGCTCCCATAACAATGGTCTTGGCTATATTTCCATTGGACACGCAGCAGAACACTTCGATCATATATGGCAGGGCAACCAGATCCGCCATTGGAAGCACTTGATTTCCCGGCAGGACAAAAGCCAGACCTAACATGATCGGTATCAGGATTACACCTGCAACCAGAGTATTGGGTTCTCCATAGCCGACTGCATCATTGACAGACAGATACCATTCACGCCCCTCCCCTTTCTGTACCGCCTTTTGTTTGTATGCGTCTGTGAGACTGGTGAATGCATTGGCAAAGATACCCGCCACCTTCGGAAAAACTGCCATGATCGCTGCCGTGGACACTGCCGCCGATGAAATCGTTCCCCACGCCTGTAATGTGCCCAGAGCATTAAAGTTTCCTATGACCGCGATCACCGCTCCGACGATCAGCCCGATAAACATGGGCTCACCGAACAGTCCCAGTTTTTTTTGCAGACTTTGGGCATTGATTTTGATCTTGTCAAATCCTAGTTTTCCGAGAAGCAGATTCATGCCCACCGCAAACGGAAAGGATTCCAAATGGTGGGGTGCCGTCATACAGCAGTTAGGATATTGATAGTAGGTAGACCACCGCTTTGCGCATGCCTCAGAGAACAACAGTATATAAAGCAGCTGGGCCACCATGAGTCCCAAGGACAGCCAGAGATTCTTTGTCAGTATGTATAACATGGATCCCCATACCATAAAGGAATAATTATTCCACAGGTCGGAAGCCATAAAGACGTCCGTCCATTTTGTCACAAAGAGAACGATCTGTATTAAAATTGCGATCCCGATAAAAATCAGCCCTATATTTGTGGAGTATGCAATGACCGATGTGGACTGCCATCCCATATCCAGCACCGGCAGATTCACACCGGCATTCTTGACCATCTGGTTCACCACCGGTGAGATCACACCGCTGTAGCTGTTGATGACCAGATTAAATCCTGTCAGTCCGACGGCACATAACAGCGCGGATTTGAATGCTTTGTTAAAAGGCAGTCCCATAATCTTGGCGATGATAAAAAGCATGACCGGAACAAAAACCGCAGCGCCCAGAGTTGAAAATACATTACTTAATGTTTGAAAAAAAGCTGCCATATTGATATCCTTTCTTTTCTAAAAATTTCGTTATTTGTTGTCCAAGATCTTCAGACATTCCTCTATTACCTGATTTTCCGACATCCCCGTGAGCATGCCGACCGCATTGACTTTCGGTATGCCAAAGTCTTGATACACCGGGCTTACGCACGCGATCAGATCATAGGTGTCACCGGAGAGCGCTGTCTCAACACCGTTGGGACTCGTCTCCACCGCATGCACTTCCCATCCTCTTTCGTTCAGCTGCTCCGTGATCTTCCCCGCCACCATGGCAGAACTCACTGTTCCCGATCCGCACACGCATAAAATTTTACATTTTTTCATCTATGATACTCCTTTCTTTTATCAATCCTCATTCACCGATATATTTTGCTGCCACCTGATAAAGTTGCTCCGCATCCTGGGCATCTTTGAATTTCTTCGCAATCTCCGCGTTTTGAAATACTTTCAGCACTTTTTGCAATGTTTCCATATGTTCATCCGGGTTTAAGATCGCCATCATAAACAGCAGCTCCGCCTCTACCTGTTTTTCAGGCTCTCCCATATGGCAGAATGTTACCGGCCGTGAAAGCTTTACGACACATACCCCCGATCTGGACACATGCGGCGGATCTGTGTGAGGCATTGCCACCCCGATGCCGTCCAGCTGCAGTCCTGTGGGGAATCTTTCTTCCCTCGCCACCACTGCGTCAACATAACTGTCTTTGACAAAACCATTTTCATAAAATAATGCCCCGGCTTTTCTGATTGCCTCCTCTGAATCCCGCGCTTCCATATTCACCGCGGTCAGCTCCCTGAATACTGTCTGCATTCTTTTTCCTTTCTTCCATGTCCTGGTGTATAATTTTATCTTTCCAAATCTTTATTCCTTATGTTATATTTAACTTAACAACGAAACCTGATGTATGGTTTCATTTCAGAAAGGAATTATAAATGGAAAATCACAACGATTTGCTCGTCCATATATCTCAGCTCTATTATCAACAAAACTTAAGCCAGAATGAAATTGCCAAGATCATCGGTATTTCCCGCCCCACAGTGTCAAGACTTCTCGACGAAGCGCGCCAGACCGGCGTTGTGGAAATCATTGTCCATGACCCCATACGCAAAAATCCCGATCTCTCCATTGAGGTCCGCAAAAAATTTGATCTGCGGGAGGCAGTGATCATCTCCGGGAATTTCAAGCATGATATCGCCATGGAACGCTGTGCGCAGGTTGCCGCCCAATTTCTGTCCGGCATACTGGAGAACAATATGTCCATAGGATTTTCATGGGGACGTGCCATCACCGCTGTATGCAATGCCATCAAACCAAAAGAATATTACAATGTGACCGTGGCACAGATGGCAGGATGCCTGGCAACCGGCAATCCACACCTAGACGGTATGGAACTTGCCATGGATGTGGCAAGAAAGTTCAACGGCACATATACAAATGTGGTCTCTCCTGTATTCGTAGACCATCTGCTGGTCCAGAATGCTCTTCTGGCCACACCGCAGATTAAAAAGGCTCTTGATATCGCTTCCAATCTTGACATTGCCCTCACTGGAGTGGGTACATTCAATGACAAAAACAGCACATTGCTGCTCTCCGACTGCTCCACGGAGGAAGAACGGGCAGAAGCTATCCAAAACGGCGCCGTAGGCCACATCCTCGCACGCTTCATCGACAAAGACGGAAAAGAAGTCTTCTTTCCGAACCATTATCCAATCACAGTACCTCTGGATGCACTGAAAGTCCCAAAATGGTCCATCGGGATAGTGGTCACCTCACAAAAAGCAGAAGCCACCCTTGCAGCCATACGAGGCGGTTATATCAACAGCTTGATTGCCGATGAACCTCTGGCTCTGGAATTATTGAAATTAGCCGAGACATTAGAATGATGCTATTCTAATGTCTTATCTATATATATCACCCCTTTCGCCCCTTCTCCCCGGACCGCTTTTTCAAATCCTTCTTTCCAATTCTTTAGGGATACCATAGCAGTCACCATATATTCCGGAACAATTTTGCCCTCTGCAAGCATCTGGATCGATGTTCTCCAAGAACTCGGTTTTTGGCTTCTGGATCCCACATAGACAATCTCTTTGTTCAGGATCAGATCAGCCCGTATCGCTTCCTTTGCATTGGGAAAGACCCCCATCTGAACTACAGTTCCTTTTCTCTTCACAAGCTCCAGCGCCTTGTTTAAGGCCGGCACCGCCCCGGAACATTCAAAACATTGATCCGCCCCATCTCCTTTGGTCATTTTCATGACGATGTCATTCAAATCTTCTTTCGTCTGGTCAACCGTGCGGTCAATCCCGGACTTAGCGGCAATTTCAAACCTTTCCCTGTCGTTGGGCAGCCCTGCCATGATGACAGATGCGCCGCATCCCTTCGCAACCTGTGATACCATCTGGCCGATTGCTCCGGCACCGAATACCACACATACATCCCCCTTTCCTACATTCCCTTTTTCTATCACTGCATGAACTCCGCAGGCCAGTGGTTCAGTCAGAGAAGCGGATAATAAACTCACATGATCCGGCAGAACATGCACACTTTCTTCCCTGCTCAGCAAAAATTCTGCCATAGATCCTTTTACCGGGGTTCCCAGCCCCTGCCGTTCTCTGCACAAATTATAATCTTTGCTTTTACACATAGCACAGGTACCGCAGGTTTTATATGTAGTTTCACTGGTTACCCTGTCACCGATTTTGACTTTTGTTACATCCGGTCCCACTGCCGTGACGATCCCCGAGAACTCATGACCGAGGATCACAGGTGTCCTTGTACTGGGATACTCCCCTTTGTAAGCGTGCAGATCGGTGCCGCATATACCGGAGTAAGCCACCTTGATCTTCACCAGGTCATTAACTGCCGCCGGCTCATCAATCTCTTGATACTCCATTTTGTCAAAACCGTCTGCGGTTTTTACGACTGCTTTCATTGTTGTGTTTTACCTCCTTTTATTTTACATTTGTTCACTTTTAAGAATTTTTGTAATATGATAATAGCATTGTTTTCCCATGAATACAATCTTTTTTCTTTTATTTTTTTCTGATAATTGTTATTTTGTATAATTATCTCAATAATTCTCAGACCTATTTGTGCATATTTTAGAAAAAACCAGATTGACATATGTTTATACCAGTGAGATACTGGTTATATCATTTGTTCATCTTTAAGAAATAATGTATCATATCATTTGTTGAAATCGAAAGGAGCTTCTAATGAGTCAAAAAGCTACAGTGGATGAAATACAGAAAACTGCGGACAGTATCCGCAGACAGATTTTAAAAACCGCCCTGGATAAAGGCGGCTGTTATCTGGCACAGGCTTGTTCCTCCGCGGAACTGGTGGCCAGCCTCTATATGGAAATCATGAACCTGGGACCATCTGCCGGCGAATGGGAACCCATTCCCTTTCCGGGCGTACCTGGTCCCGGCAATATGAATTATCAGCGGGGAGCTGCCTATCACGGGGTACCTGCTCCTGACAAAGACCGATTTTTTGTATCCTGCTGCCATTATGCATCCGTTATCTACTGCGCACTGGCTGCAACCGGACGGATTTCTCCCGACTGTATGGAAAAGTTTAATGTGGACGGGTGGAATATGGAAATGATCGGAGCCGAGCATTCCCCAGGGTTTGAAAACACTGCAGGATCCCTGGGACAGACGGTGTCCATCGCAGCCGGCACCGCACACGCCAGAAAAATGAAAGGTGAAACCGGCAAAGTATTCTGCCTGCTCGGAGACGGAGAACTGCAGGAAGGACAGCTCTGGGAATGTATCCAGTCTGCCTCCTATTTTAAATTAGATAATTTTATTGTCCTGGTGGATGCCAACGGCCAGCAGGTAGAAGGTGCCACAGACCATCAGACAAATGTTGAACCTATGACTGACCGGTTTGAAGCTTTTGGAGCCGTCTGCGTCTCCTGTGACGGCCATGATATCCAGGCTGTCATTGATGCGGCGTCAAAGACCCCGCACAAAGATAAACCACTTGTTGTCATCGCCAGAACCAACGGAACAACTGGTATCCCGCCGCTTCAAAAAAGATGGCCGTTTTTACATTTTGTACGGATCAAGGAAGATGAGCGGGATGAATTCATAAAAATATATGAGGAATTATAGAAAGGAGTGCCAATATGAAAATTGAAGTCAATACACACGAAAAGTCTATGCTGGCGTTCGCCGAAAAGCATCCGGAAACACTTGTGTTATCGGCAGATCTTGGAACATCATGTGAAGTCAAAAAGTTCAGGGCGCAAAAGCCGGAATCTTATTTAACGATGGGAATCGCGGAACAAAATATGTGTTCCTGGGCTGCAGGGCTTGCCAGAGAGGGATACCGCCCGTTTTTACATACCTTTGCGGTATTTTTGTACCGCCGCATTCTGGACCAGCTGGAGATGAGCGTGGCCTATCCAAATCTCCCAGTTGTTTTTGTAGGATTCGTTCCCGGCATCACAACTCCAGGCGGGGTAACCCATCAATCCATCAATGATGTAGCTACCCTGCGGTCTGTTCCCAATATGGCTATTTTTGATATCGGGGATGCCACAGAAATTGAAGGGGTCCTGGATCTTGCATATGAATGGAACGGCCCCGTCTATATCCGTATGCTCCGCAAGGAGGTCCCCAGATTGTTCCCTGCCAACGAACCGATGCAGTTTAATCATGCCCGGGTGCTGTCCGAGGGAGATGACGTAGTGATTTTTTCTTCCTCCATCTGTACGGAGGAAGCCATGAGAGCCACTGCCGCCCTGAAAGAAAAAGGAATTTCTGTCCAGCACATGCACATATCAACGTTAAAACCCTTCACAGATCCCAGCGTAACGGCCGCGATCAAAAAAGCGAAGTACGGGGTTGTAACCATTGAGAACCATTTGACCACTGGCGGTCTGGGAACCGCTGTTGCCGATGTCATCGCGGAGAATGGTCTTGGCAAGAGGCTGATAAAGATCGGCCTAAAGAGCTATCCCCACGGAGCCTCTAAGATGTATCTGATGAAAAAATACGGAATTGATGCCATGAACCTGGTCTATGCCGTTGAAGATCTGACAGGAAAAAAGCTGAATCTAAACGAATCCGATTTGGAGGACGTCCGGTTTGTGGATTTCCTGGAAGTTTAATTTGCAAAGGAGCACCTAATGTTTTTAGAAGAGAAAAAGAGAATCATCGAAGCAGGAATTAAATTAGACCGGTACGGTCTCATCTCGTTGGCAGGAGGAAACATCAGTACCAAAACAGATACAGGTGAAATCCTCATGACACCTTCCGGCATGATTTATGAAGATATGGAACCTGATGATGTGCTGGTCATGGATCTTGAGGGGCACATCATAGAAGGGACCAACAAACCATCTTCCGATATGGACGGAATTTTATATATTTTCAGCCGCCGGCCTGACATTTATGCGGCAATCCATACCCATCAGCCATATGCAACGGCTATTTCTTTGATCCAGAATGAATTCCGGGCGGATCTTACGACACTGGGGAATGCGTGCGGCGGTAATGTGAAAGTGACTCCTTACAGTTCTCCCGGCTCCACAGAAATGGGAATGGATACGGTAGAGTATCTGGGAGAAAGTCTCGCTGTTATTTTAGCCCATCACGGTGTGATGACCGTGGGAAAAAGCTTAAAACAGGCATTGACCGCAGCCGTCTATCTTGAAGAGACCGCAAAGGCATATCTCGCGGCAAAAGCATGCGGACCAACAAAGGAATTAAGCGATGCCCAGATCAGGCAGACGGTAGAAATCTATAAGTATGTAGGACAGGGGACGTCTCAAATGCCAGAGGGCTTAACGGACCGGATCAGTTGATCCAATATCCAGCCAAAAAGCCGGGAAAACGTAATTCTTTTTAGAATTTACGGTTTCCCGGCTTTCATTCGATCTATTATACCCATAGGACACACCGTGTTTTATACCATTCGGCTCTTAGGTAGTGTCTGCTGGATAAGGATGACAGCGGAACAGAAGGCACCACTACGATAGTTTTTCTCTATTATCGGAAGGAGGCCTTTCCAGAGCCGACTGGAGATAATGGAGAAAAACTCATTATCTGCTGAACTCAACCAGCAAAAGTTCCACTCCGATCCGGTCTCCTATCTTTCCAGTCTTAATCCCCTCGTCAGTGGCCGCGCATTTCTTTATCATCGTATACAGTTCTTCCTTTTGAAACAGACGGACCTGCTGTTTTAGCTTTCCTGCCACAAAAGGCGGTACTTTTAATTCCTTTGCCATCTCACTCTGGGATTTTCCGGCCGCGGCAAGAGACTGGGTCTGTAACAACTGGTTACACTGTCTTACTAAAAGGGCAAGAATACCGAACGGTGATTCTTTTAATTCAATCAAATCATAGTAGAGCTTTAATACAGTGTCCCTCTGCTTCTTCGCAATAGCCTCCAGCATGACAAAGATCTGATTGGTCGTCTGGGAGGTGGTAAGGGCTTCCAGATCCGCAGCAGTTATGACTTCCCGGCCCCGGGTATAGTCGATCAGCTTTACGATCTCATTTTTTATGGTAAACATATCATGCCCCGTCTTATAAAGAAAAAGCTGAAGATCCTTCTGGGTCATTTTCCTGCCTTCCTTAGCAAGCATCTGGGCAATCCATAGAACCAGTTCTTTTTCCTTCGGCGTCTCAAAGGCTACTGCACACCCCTCTTTGTTGATGTACTTATAGATCTTGGATCTTTTGTCTGCCTCATCCTCTATGATCAGAAGAATGGTAGACTCAGGGATATCCTTCAGCGCTTTTAAAAAATCTTCATTGCTCTTTTTCCCAAGTTCCGTCTGATCCAGCACGATAAGACGGTGGTCATTAAAAAACGGCATGGTCTGCATAAGCTCCAGGATTTCCGGAAGATCTGCCTTTTTCCCCTCAAAATAAGAATAATTCATCGTATCTTCCGCGGGAATCAGAGCTTTTTTTAATCTGTCTCTCGTCTGGGCAAGCAGATACTTTTCTTTTCCATAAAACAGATAAAGATTCTGATAATTTTGTTCTTTTATATGTTCCAATACTCTTTTCATGGTCACAGTCTCTCTCTTCCGTTATATTCAATACACAATGCCGTAAGCTCCGCGAGCATGGCCTGCCCTTCATCCTCTTTCCTGAAAGCCAGATAAAGAGTCCTCTCATTCTGCTCGAGATCTAAATAAAAGATCAGGAGGTTTCCTTTTTTTGCTTCCTCCTCCACAGCTTTCAGAGGCATGACAGCGATTCCCATCCCCATGCTCACCGACCGCTTCATAATCTCTTTGTCGTGGATCTTTGCCGCCACATGCAGAGTCTTTAAGTCGATGCCGTGTTCTTCTAAAAAGCGGTCCTCATCTTCCTCCGTGTCATCGGTCAGTTCCCTTAAGATAAACGGTTCCCTTAGGAGGCCCTCCAGGGTATATCCATTTTCCAGCAGGTTCCGATACCTCTCACGGTTGGGGGCGATCACCACCTGCTGGTCACAGCCGTACGGAATGAAGGTAAGCTCCGGCACATCTTCGTGCCTCCCCAGAAATCCAAGATCCGCTTCTTTTGTAAGGAGCATCTCCACCGTCTTTGCACTGTTCTTCTGAATCAGGGCAATATCTGTATCTCCATGCAGTTTTTTGAACTTCTCTAAAATGTCCGGCAGAACATACTGGAGGGCAACAGAATCCCCTGCCAGCACAAGGGATGTCTTCTCATCCCCGGAACGAATAAACTCTTTATATGCTTCATTCCTTAAATCCAGCATCTTTTTGGCATATCCGTATAGCTTTTCTCCCTCTTCTGTAACCTCCACATGCTTTGTTGTCCGGTCAAACAGCCTGCAGGATAGTTCCTGCTCCAAAGACACCACATGGGCACTGACCGTAGGCTGGGACAGAAACATCTCTTTTGCGGCCTTAGAAAAGCTGTGATGCTGCACTACATTTACAAATGCCTCTAGCTGTCGAAACTCCATGTCTTTACCTCACTCTGCCGTAATATTCCATCAGTCTCACATAATCCTGGGGCGTGTCCGTATCCAGCATACAGCCCGGGTCATCCTCCACAGTCACCAGAACCGTGGATTCTAAAAATTGCAGGAGCGCCCGCCTCAGCCCTCCACTTCCCCGGAACTTTAAAAGATAAGGAAAACACTCACAGGAGATCACCGGAGGATGGATTCTCCTCCCCTCTTTGACAGGAATCACAACCAAAGGCGCCGCTGCCTCAAACCAGGCAAAAAGCGTCTCATAAGTTCTCCCGGAGATCATAGGCATATCTCCTGGCACGACCACAGCGCCGTCAAACGACAGGGCCTGTGCCAAACCTAGCTGCACTGACTGCATCATATCACCGTGCTCAAAATTCTGATTATATACAAACTCTACTCTTTCAAGACCGGAAAGCTCCTCTTCAATCTCTTTGCTCCGGCATCCAACAACCACTATGACCTTACAAACCCCGGCATCCAGAAGACTTACTACCGTGGCCCTGATAATGGTGCTGTCTCCAAATGGGAGCAGCGGCTTAAAGGCTCCCATCCTCCGGGAAAGACCTGCACATGGGACGATGCCGGCAAATTTCTTCTTTTTATTCATTTTCTTATTATATCAATTTTAGAACGTAAAAACCAGAACATCCTGCTCTAAATGAACAGGTATTATACGGATCAGACATTTATAAATCAATAAAATAATTTTGTATACTCGGTCTGTGTATCCGCTATATGATAAATATATACAGTTTTATCAATCTTGCGGTAAATCGCCACCTGTTTTTCGCAGATGATCATACGGTATCCCCGTTCATTCAGCCATTTATCCGGGGTCAAAGACCCCGAATCAGGATATGATTCCAGCCTTTCAATCGTATTCAAAATATGATCGCTGACTTTTAACGCTGTTCTAACATCAAATTGTAGTATATACCAATCTTCGATACGTTTTAAATCTTCCCACGCTGTTGGAAGAATCCCAACTTTATAATGCATCAATCCGATCCCTCAATCTCTTTCTCGCCTCTGTGACGCTGAGTGTTTCTGCGCCGCTTAGACGTTCCAGTTCCGCCTGCAATACTTTTTCCCGAAGATCCAGCATCTGTTCTCTCTTCTCAAAGGCATCAATATTCATAAATACTCCATCACCTTCGCCGTTTCGTGTAATATAAATAGGTTCTTTTGTTTCTTTTGCCATATCAGAAATAGATGAATAATCATTTCTCAATGCAGCGGATGCTTTTATAATCATTTTTCACACCTCCATATCTATAATTTGATATAATTATATCAAATTATAGATATGGAGTAAATAAAAACACTTTTTCTTCGTATTCACAAAAATTTATATCATCTGTATGAATGTAAATACCACCGCTTTCTTTCCATAGAAAACCACAGCATTCCTTGTTTGGATGTTTCGTAAATCCTGCACTCAGAAGCTTTCAGTCGTTCTATGGTCTCCCTGTGCGGATGCCCATACCGGTTGTTTTTCCCAGCAGACACCACAGCAATTCCAGGTTTTAACTGTCTAAGCAGTGCTTCCCCCGTCCCATTCCTGGATCCATGGTGCCCTGCCTTTAAAACATCTGCCGGTTCCACTCCCTCCTGCACCAAAAGCTCCTCCCCTTCCTTCTCCAAATCACCGGTCAGGAGAGCGGAGAATTGTCCCACTTCCAGCCGGAACACCAGGGATGCCGCATTTTTCTCCAGTTTGTCATCCGGTTTTGGATGCAGGCATTCCATTGACCAGTCCTGCCCGGAAATTTTACTGCCCCGTGCCAGATACGCTACAGGGACATGATTCTTCTGCGCCAGTTTCTCCATCTCCTTATAAGCCTGATCCTTTGTTACATCCGGCAGATAAAGCCGTTTGATGATCCCCATGGACAGAAGCTCCTGAATACCTGAATAGTGGTCCGAATCCAAGTGGGTGACCACAGCGGCACTGACGGCTTTGTAGCCCTGGGATTTTATGTAGGGAGCAATGAGGTACCGGCCCACATTCTTTTTGGAGGAGCTTCCCCCGTCCACCAGGATCATGTCACTGCGGTTCAGGGATAAGGCGATGCAGTCTCCCTGCCCCACGTCCAAAAAAGAAATTTTATCCGCTCTCTTTTGTACCCCTAAAACCAGAAAACAGGCTCCTGCCAAAAGACAGGCATACTTCCAAAAAGGCTTTCCCTTAAGTCCCTGACAGACAAAAAACAGCTCCAGATAAAATACAATGATCCAAAGAAGTGGAGGCTTTCCTAAAACAATATTTGAAAAAGGAAGACATCCAGCCAACCGGGTTGCAGAAAGAGTCACAGAAAACAGCATAGAAGCGGGCACAGAAAATAAAAAGAACGGAAAAAAGGAACTGAGAAAACCAGCAGTGAATCCTGCCGTTACCAGTGGCAACATAAGAAAATTAAAAAGAAAAGAGTATAGATAACACTCATACTGGAAATATAAAAGAACCGGTGCCATAATCACCTGAATTACACAACAGAAGACAAGACGGCTTTTCTGTTTTTCTAACAATGTCTTCTTTTTCCCTCCGCCGAATATCTCCCCATAGATCCCCGCAGAAATGACTGCACCCATGGACATCAAAAAACCTGCGTCCGCACATCGAAACGGACACTCCAACAGCAGAACAATGCCCGCAACGCCTCCCGAGGAGAGCAGGTCATAGGAGCGTCCCAAAGCTTGGGATAAAAGAAAGATCAGAAACATCAAAAATGCCCTTTCAGAAGATCCAGACATACCCGTCATGACACAGTAAGAAAACGCGAACAGCAGTCCGAAAGTCCCCGAAAACCAAAAGGGGAAACTGGCCTTTCTCAGCCTGCGCAAGATGCCTCTTCCGACCAGAGAAATATGCAGACCTGAAATTGCCAGAATATGAACAATGCCGCTTTCGGTGAATGCATCCTTGGTATCATCTGAGATTCCTGTCTTATCTCCCAGGATCATAGCCTGTGAAACAGAAAGGATCTCATTTGTGTATTGAGAAGACAGGTTTTTAGACATTTGCTCCCGTAACGAAAACAGCACATTCTTCCATATGTTTTTCTCCTGCCCCACGATCTCCCGGTCCCTTGGAAACATGGTAAACTCGACATTCCTGGAAAGATAATAGACTCTCATATCGTTCTCCCCCAGATTTGTGGGGCCCTCGTGGGGCTTAAGCTCCCCTGATAAGGAAATCTTATTTCCGGAAAGCACCCCGTTAAAATCGTCGTCATATACCATAATATCCCCATCCAGATAAAGCTTTTGTTCAGGTAGAAAGAGATGAGAGACCAGCAGGTACTCCTTCGTTTTTGTCTTTCCCTTCCATTCAACCGTGCCCACTGCTTTGACCTGCCCTAGGCCTTCCAGTGCCTTTTCCTGTCCCCTGATCCTTTGGTCCTGGTAGGAAAACACAAAGCCTCCCAAAAAAAAGCCGATCAAGGCAGACAAAACAGCGCCTCTCATAAACCAGGTCCTGTTCTTAAAAAAGAGCACAAGGATCCCCGGAAAGAGAAGCGCGGCAAACACCATCCAGACGTTTTTACATGCTGTGAGTTCTCCAAGCCAACAGCCTGCAAACAACGCAAGAAATGGTCTATGATTCATTTAATTTTACTCCATCGGAAGTTCCCCGAACAGAAAGCTGTCACGGTTCAGAGCACCAATCAGTTTCCCGTCTGTATCTATGATCGGCCGGCCGGAAACAGTGAATTCCACATATCCGACTCCTTTCAGCTGCGTCAGCGTATAGACGATGGCAGCCTTGCAGATGACATCTTCATTCGGTTCTATCTTCTTATATCCTATAGAAAAATCAACATATGCGATATTGTTGGAAACCGTCACATTGCTGATGACAATATTGTCTGGTATGGCAGTTTTATATTTGCTGCTTTTTTCGACCTTTTCCATCTGGTCCAAAAGCTCTTCTGCCCCGAGCTGGCTGTTCATATCGACATCGATCTTTTTGTCTTTTTTAATCAGCTTTGTATAGCTTCTGTTTGTATAGTAAATCCCTGTCCCGCCTTTGGTCTTTGTGCTGTCATCTTCCTCTTTGGAACATCCCGCACAGAGAAGCAGCACACAGGTAAGGACAAAAAGGATACATATAGAAATCGTTCGTTTTTTTGTCACTGTATCCCTCCTCATGCCTGATATTTTAGAGGAATTCTCACCGTAAACGTGGTGCCTTCCCCTTCTTTGCTGTATAACTTAATCTCGCCGTTGTGGACAAGGATGGCATTTTTAGTAATGGCAAGTCCAAGACCTGTTCCTCCGGTCTCCCTGGACCTGGCTTTGTCAACCCTGTAGAAACGCTCAAACACCTGTCCCTGGCAGTCTTCCGGTATACCAACGCCGGAATCGGCCACCTTCACATAAAAATACTTATGGTCCGCATTCAGGGATACCCTCACCCATCCGTTGTCCTGGTTATATTTGATGGCGTTTTCGATCAAATTGGACAGCGCCAGGCTGAGTTTTACCTCGTCAATCTCTGCCGTCACCGGACGGAAAGATTCCAGAATCAGTTCGATATTCCGCTGGCCGGCAATCGGCTTGAGCCGTTTCATGATCATCTCCAGCAATTCATTAATTTTCACGCTGGAAATCTCCAGCTTCGCTGCCTTCTTGTCCAATTTTACAAGGGAAAGCAGATCAGATATGATAACATTCTCCCGGTCGATCTCTGCTACGATGTCATTCATGAATTCACGGTAGAGTTCCGCCGGTACACTCTCTCCCTGCTGTAAAAGTGAATCCGCAAGCACCTTCATAGAGGTCATTGGTGTCTTCAGCTCATGGGACACGTTGGAGACGAACTCCTGACGCGAATTTTCAAGGACCTGTGCCTTGGCAAGAATCTCGTTGACACTGTTGACCATATTTTTCACTTCTGTACATCCGACCACGCTGATGGTCTCATCTTCATGTCCGGAAGCGATAAAGTCAAGATCCTTTTGGATCTTTCTGTAATCCTTGGTCAGCCAATAGCTCAACAGAGCTCCGGCGGACATTCCGCAGATAATGAACGCCACCATAAGCATATTCCTTTGCTGCTTCATCTCATTGGAGACTGCAACAATATCACTCTTGGGGATCGTGGCAATGACACTGCCCAGCACCTTTTTCTTACGGCTCCCCTTGTTCATGATCGGTATCATGATCTCCACGTTTTTACCCGCCTTGGAAACGATCCGTTTCTTGTTTCCGTTCATTATTTTAAGCAGATCATCCGAAATATAAAACTTGTCCTGATAATCTGTCATGGTATCTTTTACGATCTTATAATTGCTCTTTATGACGATAATCCGCCCATGCAGGCCTGCCGCCAGCTCATTGGTCTGATTAGAAATAGAGTTGGAGCTGTCATCGATAAGAAAATCCACCCCAACTACCTGGCCGGCCAGCCACTGGCACTGGCTGACGACCCCGTCTATCTTCTGCTGTTCTGCTTTTTCGCTGTATGAATCATTCAAAAGCTTGCTGAACAAGATGACCACAAATACTGTGATCACCAGCACCGAAATAAAAATGAGGAACTGCATGCTCTTCAGGTAGGAAAATCTGTCCTTCTTATGCCTGGAAATAATAACCTACCCCCCATTTTGTATGTACATAGTCAGGAACCCCTGGATTCACTTCGATCTTTTCACGCAGCCTCCGGATGTGGACATCCACAGTCCTTGCATCTCCCGGATAGTCGTAGCCCCACACTGTGTTCAGCAGGTCTTCTCTGCTGTACACTTTGTTCGGATGGAACACCAAAAGTTCCAACAGGTCAAACTCCTTAGCTGTCAGATTGACCTCTTTTCCATTGATGTGGACCCTGCGGCTGTCACAGTCGATCTTTAAGCCGCGGCTCTCGATGACTCTGGGAGTCTCCGCCGGAACCGCATGGCTTATGCTTCTTCTTAAAATCGCTTTGATCCTTGCTTTGACTTCCAAGATGTTAAACGGCTTGGTTACATAGTCATCAGCACCGTACTCCAGTCCCAGGATCTTATCCATGTCATCACCCTTTGCTGTCAGCATGATGATCGGTACGGTTGAAAATTCCCTGATCGCCTGGCACACTTCATATCCGGTGAGCTTCGGGAGCATAACATCCAGGAGAATGATATCGTATTGGTTTCCCTTTGCCAGTTCCAGAGCTTCCTCTCCGTCATAGGCGCAGTCCACCTCCATCTCATCCTGCTCAAGGCTGAACTTGATCCCTTTTACTATCAATTTTTCGTCATCAACAACCAGTACCTTTTTCATATTTTCACCTCAAACTAAACTGTTATCATGTCCTTGATCTTACTGTAGATCCCCTGTTTGATTCCACGGATCTTCATAATATCCTCTGGTTTTGCAAAGCTTCCGTTCTCTTCCCTATAGGAAATGATATCAGAAGCCTTAGCTTCTCCGATGCCCGAAAGCTTCATCAGCTCTTCCTTGGATGCAGTGTTTAAATTCACTCTGTCATCTGATGAAGAGCCCTTCTCTGAGGAACCCTTCTGCTGCTTTTGGGCTTCCTTTCGTGAGGGAACATAAATCTGCTGCCCGTCCTTCACATGTTCTGCCTGATTGACATCTTCCTTAGAAGCACTCTTTGTAAATCCTCCCGCCGCAGCTATGGCTGAAACGATTCTTGCATCTTCTACGAGTTCATAGACCCCCGGCTTTTTGACACTGCCGCAGACATAGACACAGATCTTATCCTCTTTTTGTGTGTCGGCAGCTTTCTGGACCTCTGATCCCTTTTCCACCTGCACTCCGGACTTTTCTGTGCACCCTGCCGTACAGGCTGCAAAAAACAAAACGGCGGCCATACATATACTTTTTGCTTTGAACATTAAGGATCCTCCTTAGCTGAACAAAGCGTCATCTATCCAAGTGTAAAATCTCTATTGCTATTGTAACTAATCTACCTCATTTTTACAAGGACATCTTTCAGGATAAGTTTAAGATTTCCATTTGAAAATAAGGATGCCCCCTACAAACAAAACAACTCCCAAAAGCTTCATCCACTGAAACCCTGTTTTTTCGACGCCAAACAGCCCAAAAACCTCAATCAGATAGGAAACGATCAGCTGCGCAGCCACAATGAGCATGGCAGATTTTGCCGGCCCCAGCATGCCGATGCTTTTGATGACCGTAAAGGTGATCCCGGCTCCCATGATACCACCGAGAAGCACATATTTCGGTGATACCTTCGCAAGGCTTAAAAAGCTTGTACCTCTCTCCGCAAAGAGCCAGACTGCGAGACAGGTGAGAAGACCTGTAAATTGTACAAAGGAACTGGCGGTCCACAACCCGGTCTGTTTGGAAACTTCCGTGTTAAATACCCCCTGAATGCTCATGAGGGCTCCTGATACTAACGCTATTATAAATCCAATCATAAAAAAACCTCCAAAGATTTGTTATCCATAGTTTGTCCTTGGAGGTTTTTGTTTATTCATTTAAAACGATGCTCTGAGCCTTTCCGCCATCAGATCCACATGTTCATTTTCGATCACAAGCGGCGGGACAAACCTTAAAACATTATTTCCTGCCGAGATAAGGATCAGGCCGTTTGACAGGGCTTTCGTTACGATTTCTCCGACCGGCTTCTCCGGCGAAAACTCCAGTCCCTGCATCAATCCTTTACCGCGATGGGCAGTGATAAAATCAAATTCTTCTTTTAAGCCCTCAAGCTTTTCCCATAAGTAACTGCCGATCTCCTGTACATGGGATACCAAATCAAGGCTTTCAAACTGTTCAAAGACAGCGTTGACTGCCGCGCCTGCCAGAGGATTTCCTCCGTAGGTGGTTCCATGGTCTCCCGGCACAAGAATGCCGTCCGCCTTTTCTCCTACCACAAATGCGCCCACCGGAACCCCGCATCCCAGCGCTTTTGCAAGAGTCAGCACGTCAGGTTTCACACCGTAGAGATCATGTGCAAACATAGAACCACAGCGGCCCATACCACACTGAATTTCATCAAAGATCAACAGAAGATCTTTTTCATCACAAAGCTTCCGAAGACCCTTTAAAAACTCGGGATCAGCCGGATAAATACCGCCCTCGCCCTGGACCACCTCGCAGATGATGCCGCAGGTTCTGTCCGTTATTTTTGATGCCACATCTTCCAGATTGTTAAATTCCGCAAACACTGCCCGGAATTCTTTCGGCACAAACCCTTCCTGGTACTTTTCATTTCCTGTCACGGACAGTGCCCCCTGGCTTCTTCCATGAAAAGACTGATTCATAGCGATAAATTCATACTCCTTATTGGGATCCTTTCGATAACCGTATTTTCTGGCAACCTTCAAGGCGCCTTCAATCGCTTCGGTACCACTGTTGGTGAAAAATACTTTTTTCATCTTGGAGGCTTCTACGATCTTTTTTGCCGCTTCTATGGACGGAACATTATAATAAAGATTGGAAGTATGGATCAGTTTGTCGATCTGAGTTTTGAGCGCATCGTTGTATGGTTTGTTTCCATAGCCCAGGGCAAAGACCGCGATCCCTGCACCGAAATCCAGATATTCTTTTCCATCAGTATCATAAAGGCAGACTCCTTCCCCGTGATCCAGGACCACCGGAAAACGGTTGTAGGTTTTTAATATGTATGCTTCGCCTTCTTCTATAAAATGATTCATAATTTCCTCCTAAAAAATCGGATCTTTCAGGATCGCTGTTCCGATACCTTTTTGTGTCAGGAACTCAAGCAGCAGACAGTGGTCCAGGCGTCCGTCCAGGATATGGACTCTGGCAACACCGTTCTCGATGGCCTCAATACAGTTTTTAAGCTTCGGAAGCATACCGCCGCCCACAACCCCTTTGTCCACAAACTCGTGTGCCTGGGTCAGATCCATCTCAGAGATCAGGGTACTCTTATCCTCCGGATCAATAAAGACTCCTTCAATATCAGTCAAGAAAACAAGCTTTTCTGCGTTCAGCGCAGACGCGATCGCACAGGCTGTGTCATCAGCATTGATATTGTAACCAGCATACTCTTCTCCCAGTCCGATTGGGGAGATGACCGGGACAAAATCGTCTTCGATCAGAGCTTCCAGAAGGTCCGTGTTGACCTCTTTTACTTTACCCACATATCCCAGATCTTTCCCCGGGACCTCCTTCTTTTCTACCTTCATCATTTCCGCATCTTTACCGGAAAGTCCAACAGCCTTGATCCCCTGCTGCGCCATCATAGCAACCAGCTCCTGATTCACTTTAAACAGAACCATCTCAGCGATTTCCATAGTCTCCTTATCTGTGACACGCAGACCGTTATAAAACTCCGGTTCTTTGCCGGAAAGCTTCACCCATTTGCTGATCTCTTTTCCTCCGCCGTGTACGATAATCGGTTTCATACCGATCAGTTTCAAAAGCGCCACGTCACGGATTACATTTTTCTGCAGGTCTGAATCCAGCATGGCACTCCCGCCGTATTTGACCACCACGTATTTTCCGCTGAAATAACGGATGTACGGCAAAGCCTCTATTAATATCTCTGCCTTCAGTGATTCTTCCTCTAATAATTTTTCGTCCATGATTCCTCTCCTTAACTTCTGTAATCTGCGTTGATTGATACATATTCATGGGTCAGGTCACATCCCCATGCAGTTGCCTGTTCTTCTCCGTTATGAATATCGATAATGGCTTTCACCTCATCTTCCGATAAGATCAAGGTCGCCTTTTCCTCTGAATAATCTGTTGCAACTCCATCCTTTACGATGGCAAGACTTCCGCTTTTGCTCTCTAATGAAATATCAACTTTTAAAGGGTCAAAGGAAGCGCCGGAATAACCCATAGCGCATAGGATTCTTCCCCAGTTTGCGTCCTTTCCATAGATGGCCGCCTTTGTAAGACTTGAAGTGACCACGGATTTGCTCAGTGTCTTGGCACAGTCTTTGTTGGGCGCATGGTGCACCTGGACTTCAAACAGCTTGGTGCAGCCTTCCCCGTCCCCGGCTATTTTCTTTGCCAGCTCCCGGTTTACATAGAAAAGCGCTTCTTTGAATGTCTCATAGTCTTCATTCTGTTCTGTAATTTTAGGATTCCCAGCCATACCGTTTGCCAGAACAAATACCGTATCGTTGGTAGAAGTATCTCCATCCACAGAAATCATATTAAAAGTATCCTCAATCAGCTCTCTTTGAAGCTTTAAGAGCAGATCCTTGTCGATGGAAACATCGGTTGTGATAAACCCAAGCATAGTCCCCATATTGGGATGAATCATCCCGGAACCCTTGCAGATGCCGCCCACGGTCACTTCTGTTCCAGAAATTATAATGTTGACAGCGGCCTCTTTGGTCTTTGTATCTGTGGTCAGAATCGCCGCCGCTGCGTCTTTACTGCTCTGGCGGTCATGTTTTAGTTCAGGTACCAGAAGCTTTACTCCTGTCTCTATCACATCCATTGGCAGCTGCTGCCCAATGACACCGGTAGATCCAACTAGAACCTCTTCTTTTGTAATTCCAAGCTCCTCTGCTGCCAATTCCGCGGTTTTTACCGTATTCTCATAGCCCTTTTCTCCGGTACATGCATTGGCGATCCCTGTGTTTACGACCACTGCCCGGACTGTTTTCTGCTCGTTTACCAGTTTCTGTCCCCAAAGTACCGGGGCCGCCTTTACGATATTTCTTGTGAAGGTCCCGGCTGCCGCCGCCGGTGTCTCACTTAAGATCATTGCCATGTCTTTGTTGGTCTTTCCAGGTTTCATTCCGGCCCGAAGTCCTGCTGCCAGAAAGCCTTTTGGGGCTGTCACGCCTCCGTCTAATATCTTCATCATTTCCTCCTTTATGTGATCCTACGGAAACATCGGGACAAGTTCTAGTCCCTCTGTCTCAGGCAGTCCGAACATCAGGTTCATATTCTGTACCGCCTGGCCTGCTGCCCCTTTTACCAGATTGTCCATGGCCCCCATCATAATGATACGCCCTGTCCTCTGGTCGATCTTAAAATTAAGATCCACATAGTTGCTCCCTTCCACCCATCTGGTCTCCGGGCATACATTTTCCGGAAGCACTCTCACAAACTTTTCTTTCTTATAATAAGAATCATAGATGCTCTTCACCTTCTCATAGGTAACGTCCTCTTTCAGAGAAGCATAGGCGCTCACCAGGATTCCTCGGTTCATAGGAACCAGATGCGGCGTAAAATTAAGCACCACCTGCTGTTCGGATGCATACCCAAGCTGGTCTTCGATCTCCGGCGTATGCCTGTGGGATGCCACCCCGTAAGCTTTGATATTTTCATTGACTTCACAGTACAGATTATTCACCTTGGCTCCTCTGCCTGCCCCTGAAGTTCCTGATTTGGCATCAATGATAATGGTGTCCATGTCGATCAGACCTTCCTTTGCCATCGGATAAATGGAGAGGATGGAACAGGTCGGATAACATCCCGGGTTGGCGATCAATCTTGCTTTCTTTACATCCTCTCTATTTATCTCGCAGAGACCGTAGACAGCCTCTTTGATAAAATCTCTGCTCGGGTGTTTGATCCCATACCACTCTTCATATCGGTCTGCATCCTTGATCCTGAAGTCTGCGCTTAAATCTATGATCTTTGTCTTTGAGAGGACCTCCTCTGACACAAGAGAGCTACACAGTCCCTGAGGAGTTGCTGTGAAAATCACATCCGCTTTCTCGGCCAATTCCTCCATGTTGTCATCCATACAGTCCGCATCCACGATCTCAAACATATTATGGAAGACATCGTAATACTTCTGATCTATGTAGCTTCTGGAACCATACCAGACAATCTCTGCGTCCTTATGCTGCATCAGCAGACGGACCAGTTCCTGCCCTGCATAGCCCGTAGATCCTATAATTCCTGCTTTTATCATAATATTCTCCTCTTTTCCTGCATTTACGAATTGTTTATAATTATACAACTCTGTTATGTAATATGCAACACCTTTTTTACTGATAAACCTGAGTTTTTAATTCTTTTGTCGGAAACTTATCATTGCATATTTATACATTTATACTTGAATATATTCATTTATTTTGAAATTTTATGCACTTTATTTTGAAAAAGCCCTTGCATCTTCTTCCGTTATCCCGTATATTATTGAATAGAACACAGACGAAGATCTGATGGTACGAACTATATGAGGAGGAACAAACATGAAAGAAAAAGTTGTATTGGCATACTCCGGCGGACTGGACACCACCGCGATTATCCCTTGGTTAAAAGAAAATTATGATTATGAAGTCATCTGCTGCTGTGTGGATGTGGGACAGGGAAATGAATTAGACGGCCTGGAAGAACGCGCGAAACTCTCCGGAGCCACAAAATTATATATTGAAGATGTCGTTGACGAGTTCGTGGATGACTATGTGATCCCGACGGTAAAAGCCGACGCAGTTTATGAGAACAAATATTTGCTCGGTACCTCTTTTGCCCGCCCGGTTATCGCAAAAAAACTGGTTGAAATCGCTAGAAAAGAAGGCGCAGTCGCTATCTGCCACGGTGCCACAGGTAAAGGTAATGATCAGATCCGTTTTGAGTTATCCATCATGGCACTGGCTCCGGATATTAAGATCATCGCTCCATGGCGTGAGCTGGATACATGGAAAATGGATTCCCGCGAAGATGAGATCCAGTACTGCAAAGATCACGGCATTGACCTTCCGTTTTCCGCTGAAAACAGCTACAGCCGTGACCGTAACTTATGGCACATCAGCCATGAAGGATTGGAATTAGAAGATCCGGCTGTGGAGCCTGATTACAATCACTTATTAGTTTTAGGAAACTCACCAGAGCAGGCTCCGGAAGAGGGAGAATACGTGACCATCGCCTTTGAATCCGGTGCACCGGTTGCAGTAAACGGCGAGAAGATGAAGGCATCTGACATTATCCGCAAGTTAAATGAACTGGGCGGCAAACATGGCATCGGCATCATCGACATTGTGGAAAACCGTGTGGTTGGAATGAAATCCCGCGGTGTCTATGAGACTCCGGGAGGAACCATTTTAATGGAGGCTCACCAGCAGTTGGAAGAATTAGTCTTAGACCGTGACACCATGGCATTCAAGAAGATCGTTGCAGGCAAATTCGCTGATCTCGTCTATGAAGGCAAATGGTTCTGCCCATTAAGAGAAGGATTACAGTCATTCATCGAGACCGTCGATAAGGACGTAACCGGAGAAGTAAAGTTTAAGCTTTACAAGGGCAATATCATCAAGGCAGGTACCACCTCTCCTCATACACTTTACAGTGAATCTCTGGCAAGCTTCACAACAGGAGATTTATATGACCATCATGACGCTGAAGGATTTATCCGTCTGTTCGGCCTATCTATGAAGGTAAGAGCTTTAAAAGACCAGGGACTCGCAGACTAATCTGCACATCTGATTAAACTACATAAAAAAGAAGACGCGTCTTGAATCATTTTAAAACTGATTTAAGATGCGTCTTCTTTTTTACATTTATCACTTGTCTGTCACATTCCCGTTGCCGTTCACCGGGATTGCTTTTCCCAGATATTTTGGTTTCGGCTTTAGAAGCGTATATCCGAAGTCCTTGACCCTTGCTATGGCTTCTCTGAACTTTCTGGCTTTGTCCCCTTTGTAGACAGCCTTGTCACAGGCAACACCCTTTACCTGAAGCCCCAGAGCCTTTGCGTCATACACCGCACGATACAGATGATACTTCTGCGTGACCACGATGACGTTTCGTGCCTGAAATACCTCTCTCGCACGGTACATAGTCTCATAGGTAGAAAATCCTGCATGGTCTTTAAAAATGCATTTGGACGGCACTCCCTGCTTCACTGCGTACGCTTTCATGGCGCTGACTTCATCATACCCCTGGGTCCCGTGATCCCCGCTCATGATGATCCGGTCTGTAAGCCCCTGCTTGTAAGCTGCAATCCCCATGTCCACACGTTCCTTCAGCATCAGACTCATACTGCCGTCTTTTCGGACCTTTGCTCCCAGTACAATAACCGCATCCGCTTTCTTCTCTTTCCCTCTTGAAATATATTCCCATGCTTCTATGCTTTTATCAGCCCGGTTCAATACAAACAGGTTGATTCCTCCCACAGCCAACAGACCTGCGGCTAAAAAAACCACAAACAATTTCAGCCAAAACCTCATCTGTTTTCTCTTTCGACTCATCCCAACCCCCTAACTTTATTTCCAATACTTCGCTGACATCCATTCCTTTTTTAGATGAAAAAGAATCCCTCGTCGAAAGACATCCTCTGTCTTGTAGCAACATGCTCTAGCAGACATTACGTCCATTTTCTACATGATTGGAGTGAGGCATTCTAAGAGCCGAACGGAAATCATGTGGAAAATGTCATAGTTTTAACTTTGCGAATGCATCAGCAAATGCGTTATTGATCGGCTGTTCTGCTTCGGCCTGCTGCTTTTTCAAATAGCGGTTCACTTCTTTTTTGCTGACACCCGCACCGTCTTTTTTCTTGCGCTCCTTAAAAGCACTGAGCTTCTCCTTGTGGCCGCAGACACAGACAAACTTCTGTGCCTCCCCTTCGCCTACCATCTCCATTTTCTTGTGACAGACCGGACAGCGGGCATTGGTAGTCCTTGAAAGTGTTTTCCTGCATCCGCACTCCCGGTCCTGGCAGACTAAGAAGGTCCCGTGCTTTCCTTTCACCTTCAGCATAAACTTCCCGCATTCCGGGCACTTATGGCGGGTAAGATTTTCATGGCAAAACGTCCCCTGGGCATGTTTGATCTCTTCGATGATCTGCCTTGTATATCCACTGATCTCTCCCATGAACTTCCTGTCATCTTCCCTACCCTCGGCGATGGCTGTGAGCCTTTGCTCCCACTGCGCCGTCAGCTCCGCTTTCCTAAGGTCCTCCGGCACCAGCTCTAACAGCTGCTTAGCCTTTCCAGTGATCACCACATCATTGCCATTCTTTTCAAGAAGAAAGCTGGAAAACAGCTTCTCTATAATATCGGCACGGGTGGCTACCGTTCCAAGCCCCTGTTTTTCCATCCTGGAGATCAGAGTTCCTTCTGTATATCTGGCTGGAGGATTGGTGGTCCCCTCCGTGATCTTCATAGAGTCCACCGTGACCTGTGTTCCTTCCCTGAGCATGTTAAGCTTATCCTGAGGCAGAGCTTCCCCTGTGCTTTCCTCTTCCTGATATAGTTCCTTCCATCCGGCCTTGACCATAACGGTGCCTTTAGCCTCAAATATTTCCCCGTGAATAGTCCCAGAAATAGAAGTCTGCTCGTACTCACATGCCGGTGATAACACGGCAAGGAAACGTTTCACAACCAGATCATAGATTTTGCGCTCGTCAAAACTCATATCCGTCAGAAATACCGACTGCTCCGTTGGAATGATGGCATGATGATCCGTCACTTTGCTGTCGTTAATAAAAGAAGCCGAACGATTGACCTTTTTTGACAAAAGTTTTGCTGTCCACTTTTTATATGGACCTACGCTGATTGCATTCAGCCGCTCTTTTATCGTATCTGCCATATCGCTGCTCAGGTAACGAGAGTCGGTCCTAGGATAAGTAAGGACCTTGTGGTGTTCATACAAACTCTGCATCAGATTCAGGGTCTGTTTGGCTGAAAATCCAAACCTCTTGTTGGCATCTGTCTGAAGGTCAGTAAGGTTGTAAAGCGATGGAGCATGGGTTTTCTTCGGTTTCTTAGAAATCTTTCCAATCAGAAGGGTTTCCCCCCCTGCCGTTTTCTTTATTCTGTCTATTTTCTCTCTGTCAAAGCTCTGGCTGCTGCCTGACATTCTGTCCTTCCATGTAAATGTCATTCCCAGTACAAACGCCTTGATCCCGTAAAACTTCTTCGGCTTAAAGGTACGGATCTCCTCTTCCCGTTTTGCGATCATGGCGAGAGTCGGTGTCTGGACTCTCCCGCAAGACAGCTGTGCGTTATATTTACAGGTCAGCGCTCTGGTGGCGTTGATCCCCACAAGCCAGTCCGCCTCTGCCCTTGCCACTGCCGCATGGTAAAGGTTCTCATACTCTTTTCCAGGCCTCAAATGTGCAAAACCTTCCCGTATGGCTTTATCCGTCACAGAGGAAATCCAAAGTCTCTGTACAGGCTTTTGATTTCCTGCCTTTTTAAGGATCCAGCGGGCAACCAACTCTCCTTCCCGTCCTGCATCTGTGGCGATGATAATATCCGACACGTCATTTCTGAAGATCAGTTTTTTAACAGATTGGTACTGCTTTGATGTCTTACCGATCACCACGAGCTTCCACTGTTTAGGCATCATAGGAAGCGTTTCCATGCTCCACTGCTTGTATTGGTTCCCGTACTGCTCCGGATCTGCCAAGGTCACCAAATGCCCCAGCGCCCATGTCACAATATATTTCTCACCCTCCATAAAAGAAGAACCTTTTTGCTTACACCCCAAAACCCTCGCAATATCTCTTGCCACCGAAGGTTTTTCTGCGATCACTAAATGTTTTTTCAATTTCTTATCCTCATTTCCTATTTCTACCGCCGGCTGCGGACCGCCCTGTCAAGCAGCACACGGATCTTTCCCAGATACCGTCTGGTCTGCTTCTTTTCCTCGTCCGTCAGCCGGTTGTCTTTCATATCTGCTTCTATATTCCTGCGTGCCATTTCAAAATAGTCCTCTGCTGTTTTTCCGTCCTGATTCACTGCCGATGGATCGGCCCCTGCATACAAAAGACTGCGGATGTTATCCACCGTATTCTGGTTTACGCTGCCGTTGGCCATATAACAGGCAAACATCAGCGGAGTTGTCCCGTCTTTATCCCGGTAATCAGCGCTTGCCCCGGCGTTAAGAAGCTGGCGCAGCAATTTCGTATCCCCAAAGGAGACAGCCTCATAGAGCGGCGTTCTCCTCCGGAACACAATGTCACTGTCTGTCTGATAATCCGCATTCACGAAAGCTCCCTGCTTAATCAGGAAAGCCACCATGCTGTACATGCGGTCCCTGTCAAGGGCATCGATTGCCATGATCAACGGCGCATTGGATGCAGTCTGGCTGGAAGCGTTGAGATCTAGTCCCTGGCTTACCATTCGTTTGATTTCCTTTTTGTTATTATAAAAGATATGATATTGAACCGTTCCTTCTTTGTATACAGACTTCTTCGCCGCCTTTTTCCCGGCTGAGTGCCAGACACCCAGCAAAAAACATCCTACCAGCAGGATGAACAATAAAACAGCTGCCATTTTTTTATGTACGGTTGGTATTTTTTTCATAAGAATCACCTCACAGTTCCCATTATATAAAACCCTCTCTGGCTAATTCTTATGAAAATACTTATATTTTTATTATTGTTTCTTATAAAAATCTAAAACCCAACCGGACCCGGACACCCCAATGTATTCTATTATAACATGAAGGAAAGGATTTATAAAAACTTATAATGTGGTTTTTCTTCATGAAACAGCTTATACCGCAGAAAGTCATCTATGACAATGGCTGCGCTGGACGCAAAAAACCAGAGTACCGAGTACAAAAGGCAGATCTGCCCTTTAAAATTATATGGCAGATTGGAATAATCCCATATGTCCCACCCGAGCCATACATTGACAATCAGGCCTGTGACCAGTTCAAGTCCTGTGATGATAAACGTTGAGAGCACCATCTGACTCACGAAACTCATCTTGAATTTCACACTCTCATTTAAGAGCCCGATACACAAAAAACAGGCGCCTCCGCACAGGAACATTGTATAATGGGAGTACCCTCTGACTAAAACTTCTAAAAAGAAATATCCCATTCCGCCCAAAATAAATAAAACTATATGCTTTTCTATTTTTAATCTTCGTTCCATTCTCATCACCCGTTTTTTAAATATTGTGTGTCATGCCGGGTCTGCTTATACGCGGTTTTTCCAATAAAAATATAGTAAATATTGCATTTATAGTGTAAAATATTATGGTTAGAATTTATCAAAAGACAAACTAATAAGAAATGAGGAAATACATATGGCACAATTATGGGGTGGCAGGTTCACCAAAGAAACAGATCAGCTGGTTTACAATTTTAATGCTTCCATCGGTTTTGATCAGAAATTTTACCGTCAGGACATCCAGGGGAGCATGGCGCATGTGACCATGCTGGCCAGTGTAGGTGTTTTAACGGAAGATGAAAAAGACCAGATCATTGCTGGATTAAAGGGCATTCTTTCAGACATAGAGTCTGGAGCCGTTGAGATCACAAGCGAATATGAAGACATTCACAGTTTTGTAGAAGCAACTTTGATCGACCGTATCGGCGATGCCGGCAAAAAGCTCCACACCGGAAGAAGCCGCAATGACCAGGTGGCCTTGGATATGAAGCTCTACACAAGAGATGAAATCACCGCCATCAAAGATCTGATAAAGGATCTGATGGAAGCTCTGCACCAGATCATGAAAGACCATCTCGACACCTTTATGCCTGGATTTACCCATCTGCAGAAGGCACAGCCGGTCACACTTGCTCATCATGTGGGCGCCTATATGGAGATGTTCAAGAGAGACTACTCCCGCCTGACTGACATTTATGAGAGAATGAATTACTGTCCGCTGGGCTCCGGAGCGCTTGCCGGCACCACCTATCCTTTAGACCGGAACATGACTGCGGATCTTCTGGATTTTTACGGACCGACCTTAAACAGTATGGATTCTGTGTCTGACCGGGATTATGTCATAGAGTTATTATCTGCTCTTTCCACGGTTATGATGCACTTAAGCCGGTTCAGTGAAGAGATCATCGTCTGGAATTCCAACGAATACCAGTTTGTCTCCATCGACGACGGCTTCAGTACAGGAAGCAGTATCATGCCGCAGAAGAAAAACCCAGACATTGCGGAGCTGGTCCGCGGAAAAACCGGCAGAGTCTACGCTGCACTGACCTCTATCCTTACGACCATGAAAGGAATTCCTCTGGCCTACAACAAGGACATGCAGGAGGATAAGGAATATACCTTCGATGCCATTGACACTGTAAAAGGCTGCTTGAGCCTGTTTACGGGCATGATGAAGACCATGACGTTCAACAAGGACCGCATGGAAGACAGTGCGAAGAACGGTTTCACCAATGCCACCGATGCGGCCGACTATCTGGTAAATCACGGAGTGCCGTTCAGGGATGCCCATGGTATCGTTGGACAGTTGGTACTTCTGTGCATTGATAAAAATATCTCCCTGGATGATCTTTCCCTGGATGAATATCAAAAGATCAGTCCTGCCTTTGAAGAGGATATCTATGAGGCTGTCAGCATGAAGACATGTGTGGAAAAACGTAACACCATTGGAGCCCCGGGACAGGACGCAATGAAAAAAGTGATCCAGATCAACGAAGCATATTTAAAGGAAATCTAAATGAAAAGAAGATGTTTGCTGTCTGTTCTGCTGCTGTCCCTAGTGTTTTTATGGGGCTGTGGCTTGGAACTCAACAGCCGCATGGAATTAAACAAAGACTTTTCGGGCCACCGGATCATGACCTGTACTGTCAGCTCTGCGGATCTGTCCAGGTATTTTTCCGGCTCCAAAAAGGACCTAGACAAGGTCATCCGAGACGCCTGCCCGAAGGCTCTGGTTTATAAACAAACCTCGGATAACGACAATACCATTTATACCTTCCGCCTGGACTATTCCTCAAAAAAAGATTACAAAAAGAAGGTAGAGTCTCTGCTTAACTTTGCACCTGAGATCAAATACAGCTACTCAGATTCTCCATTTGCCAAGGGGATACGGTATTCAGAAAACTTTTCCACAAAAGATCTCATGTCCTGGCTTTATACTGCTCTCTATGAGAAGGGTTATGTAGACCAAAAGTCTGTGGATGATCTCTGGAACCTGAAAAACACCGAGTTTACCTTTGCCGGGAAAAAGTACGACACAGACGATAAGATCAACATAGATGAGATGGATTATGTGCCCATTTCATCCATTGACATCAAAACAAAAGAGACCGCCGGCATGAAGCTTACACGCACCATCTCCATCAGACTTCCGAAGGAGACACTGGAAAAACACGCTTCTGCAGTGAACAGCTACTTCTCCGGCTCTTCCTATAAGAAAACGTGGAAAAATGAGAAAGACGGAAAAACCCTGGTCATCTCTTTTACCAAAGACAACTTCTCTGATCTGTGCGCCGTGACACGAAAGGTTCTGCACACCTCAGATACCGGAGGTACTTACCGGGTGGAGACTAAAAGTGGCAGTCCTTTTGAGTTCCAGCTGGATTTTGAGGAGACACTGGATTTCAAGAACTTTGCGGATGAATCCGGCAAGGTCCCTGTGACCTATACCTATACTGCCAACGATTCCTTTTCCGACAGTGGAGAACAGACCGTAATTGACGAAAAAGTCTCCAAAAAGAAAGTAAACTTTTCATCCTCTTTCGCCCAGCCGGTGCGGAAATACGAGGTTGCCGAAGTTTACAAGAATAAAAATGATATCCGCAGAAACTTTACCTTCCTTTTCTCATCCGTGTGCAATAAACGGGAACTTACAAAACTAAAGGAATCTTTTATGGGTAGCACCATAACCAATGTTTCCCTTGACAAAGAGGATGACCACCGGCTTTCCTTCCAGCAAAGGGGAAGTGTCAAACAATGCGATGCGGATTTAAGGAAGATCTGGAAGGGAACTTCCTCCAGCTATGAATCCAAGAATTCAATCTTCCGCGGACAGACTTCCGATTATACAAGTAAGTTCAGGCTGCATCTGAACAATAAAAAGACCAAGGGGACTTTTACCTTTGCCTCCATCAGCAAGGATTCTTCCGCAGATGTCACTGTCACCGCAGACTCTTACCAAGAAATCAAAATGGCCCAGAATGTGGCGGATAAACCGGTGTCCGCACTCCTGAACGGAGATGAGACTATCTCTTCAATCCATAAAAACCAGATCACCGGGGATTCTTTTATCTTGCATTATAAAGGAAGCACTTCAGCTCATTATATTTTAAATATATTAAAATTCTTACTACCATTGGTGCTGTTGCTATCAGCCGGAATCTTCCTATACATTAAACAGAACTCCGTAGTCTACTGGCTGAAAAGGTTGAAAGACAAGATCCAGGAACTGCTGAAGAGATAATTCTCTTGGGCAACACTTTCTGTTCGGCCTCCATTCATAAAAAAATCAGGACATGTATTTCCATGATCCTGATTTTTTTATTCTATCGGAAAGTTCTACGAACCCTCTTTATTTTATTCATTGTTTTCTGTTATTTCTTCCGGTTCTTTTTTTGACTCTTTCAGCTCCATGACATTGACATCCAGCTTATTGTATGGAATCTCAACACCTTCTTTTTCAAAGGCATCTTTGATGTGCTCCAGCAAGGACCACCGGGTGGAAACATACACCTCAGTGGATACCCAGGCCCTCAGTCCCATAATAACGGAGCTGTCTGCCAGGTCGCTGACAAACACCTGGATATTGTCATCCTTTGTCATATGTTCCTTCTTTGCAACATCCATCATGATCTGTTTGACCTTCTGGATATCACTGTCGTAAGCAATCCCGATCTTTAGGTCAATCAGGCGGCTGTCCTGTTTTGTGTTATTGATCAAGTTGCTGTTACTCAGCGTCCCGTTTGGAATGACAATGACCCTGTTGTCCACGGTCTTAAGCTTTGTATAGAAAATATCCATGGCTGCCACTTCGCCCTCGCAGCTGGTCCCGTCTACAACGATATAGTCTCCCACCTGAAACGGCTTTAAGATCAACAGAAGGACTCCCCCTGCAATGTTGGAGAGGCTTCCCTGCAGCGCCAGACCTACTGCAACACCGGCAGACCCGAACAGCGCCACAATGGATGTCCCTTTGACTCCCAGACGCTCCACGGCCATAAAGATCACGATGCAGCGCAATGCGATCTTAAGAAAGGAGCAGCTGAATGTAATAACGCCAAAGTCAACTTCCCTTTTCTCCATTCCTTTCCGAAACAGCGATACCAGCCATTTGCTCAGTTTAAAACCGACGCCGATAATGATCAGGGCGACTAATATATTTAAGGCAAAATCTAAAATCTGATCTGTATAATGATTCAATACAACATTCCAATTCACGTTTGATGCTATCATCTTATGTTCTTCTCCTGTTTTTTATAAGTACTTTTTGTGCATAATGCCCGCAGGGCTTTTTTATTCCATAGGGAGGTTCGCAGAACATTCCTATGGAATAAAATACAAGAAACACGCAGAGCGTGTTTCTCTATGTACACTATTTTACGGTAACTCTGCATGTTTTCTTAGTGGATGTGCCTGGAATCCATGCTGTGATCGTTGCTGTACCCTTTTTCTTCTTTTTCTTCACAACGCCTTTGGAAGAAACGGTTGCAATCTTTTTATTGCTTGTTTTGTACTTCAGCTTGTCGTTGGATCTCTTATTATAAATAACACCCTTTAGAGGGTAACTCTTTACCTTGATCAACGTCAGTCTGCTGGCATTCAGCTTGATGCTTCTGGAACCCAATGACACTGATACTTTGCACTTTTTAGAAAGGTTTGTTCCCTTGACCGTAGCTGTCACATAACAGGTTCCCGTTTTAACTCCGGTGATCACCCCTCTGGATGAAACCGTGGCAATCTTTTTATTTGATGATGAGAATGTGACGGTATCACCACTTCTCTTATTACCGATTGTAGCTGTGAGCGTTGCAGTTGCTCTGGTTTTGACATTAAGGCTTGTCCTATTGATGGACAAAGTTCTTGGTTTTGAAACAGAGGAGGACGAGCTGCTGCTGCCGTTTAACACTTCTTTTCCGTTTTTGTCATAATAGCGGAAATACTTCATCTCACTCTTTGAAACAACCCTGTCTGATTTGGCATAAGTTTTCTTCCCAACCACTCTTTTCCAATTTTGTTCCAATAAGGTGACATTGTTCCCTGAAACATTCTGTACTATGGCCCAGTGTGTACTTTTGGATGCGATATCTCCCACCTTCGGTGAGGTCACCTTTTTAAATTTACCACCCTTGTCGTATTCTAACGGTGTTGCACCGGCAAAAAGATTGTACGGTGTAAATCCATATCTGGCCTGATAATATTTCTTTACCAGTGCCGCGCATGAGTAGATCTTGTCATCACCGTCCCATTTGCCTGGGCGGTACACAGCATTTACGCCCTGAAAACTGTCCACTACCTGTCCTGCTTTTTTTACCTCCACGACTGTCATAGCCGCTTTTATTCTTCCCCCCACAGGAAAAATAACTGCCAGGCCAAGTGCCAGGCCAAGAATTCCTAATCTGATCCTTTTTTTATTCATCCGTCTCTCCCTTTGTCCCCGTAAAATGTTTTTACACTGAAACAATCTCATTATAATATAAATTATGAACAAATACAATTGTTTTTGTAACATTTGTAACATCTTCATATGTGTAAATTCTGGAAGGAACAAAGAAGACCAGCCATTTTAAAGAATAATGGCTGGTCCTGGTAATAACTTCATTTTATTTTTTCGTAATAAATCCCTGCGCCTTTAAGGTCTCTGCACAGAGCACGGCTCCGCCGGCTGCTCCGCGGACTGTATTGTGGGACAAACCTACAAACTTGTAGTCATATACGGTGTCTTCTCTGAGACGTCCGATGGACACTCCCATGCCGTTCTCATAGTCCACATCCATGCTCACCTGCGGACGATTGTCGTCCTCCAGATACTGGATCATCTGTTTCGGTGCACTTGGAAGTTCAAGTTCCTGAGGAAGCCCGCTGAAATTCACAAGCTTTTCGATAAGCTGTTCCTTTGTCGGTTTCTTTTTAAACTTCACAAACACAGCTGCTGTATGGCCGTTTAAAACCGGCACACGGATACACTGAGTTGTAATGACTGGAGATTCTGCCTTAACAATCTCCCCGTTTTCAATGTGTCCCCAGAGACGGAGCGGCTCCTGCTCACTCTTCTCTTCTTCTCCGCCGATGAACGGAATAATATTTCCCACCATCTCCGGCCAGTCTTTAAATGTCTTTCCTGCCCCGGAGATCGCCTGATAGGTTGTTGCCACAACTTCGTAAGGCTCAAACTCTTTCCATGCCGTTAAAACTGGTGCGTAGCTCTGAATGGAACAATTCGGTTTTACAGCCACGAACCCTCTTGTAGTTCCAAGACGCTTTTTCTGGCTTTTGATCACATCAAAATGTTCCGGGTTGATTTCCGGCACGACCATCGGTACATCCGGTGTCCAGCGATGAGCGCTGTTATTGGATACTACCGGTGTCTCTGTTTTGGCATAGTCTTCTTCGATCTTTTTGATCTCATCTTTTGACATATCCACGGCGCTGAAAACAAAATCTACTTCCTTTGCCACTTCTTCCACTTCATTCACATTTTTAACGACCATGGACTTTACTGCTTCCGGCATCGGAGTATCCATTTTCCAGCGTCCGCCCACTGCCTCTTCATAGGTCTTACCTGCGGATCTTGGACTTGCCGCCAGCGTGACAACCTCAAACCAAGGATGG